>Ga0114966_10002271_pt1 | contig 17215 bp, 9 predicted proteins | sample M_130207_XF_Meta_FD_87029 | JGI IMG/M metagenome (GOLD analysis project Ga0114966, IMG submission 87029) | Freshwater microbial communities from Lake Montjoie, Canada to study carbon cycling - M_130207_XF_MetaG | ecosystem: Environmental > Aquatic > Freshwater > Lake | place: Lake Montjoie...
AAGGGAACAATAAAAGCAGGCGCGGCCTTCGGTACCGGCGGAATTGGTGCCGCCGTCATGGCAGTAGTAACCTAAATTTTATTTTTAAAAATGTTTATTAAAAAAACACCATTTTGCACGGATGGGTACTTCATTTAAACAGCATTTTGCAGAACTCGACTGTCTCCTCCAAAGCTGCACAGTAAACATCGATGAGCGACACGCCCGGATCCGCAGATTGATTACCAGTGCGATTTGTATGACACGGAAGGACGGCTGCGACACTCCCTTTATCCCGGCCAGTGAGAAGGAATGGAAGTGCTTTTACAAGTGCCCGGAAAAATTCAGGCGCAAATACAACTACAATGCGAGCCAGGAGTACTACCCTACTATTCTGGACGAAGATTGCGAAGGCCAGCCTCCTATGTCTGAACAGCGTTCCCTGAGCAGCGTGCTTGGCGGCAAAGAGTTGCCGTTTATCAAGCTAAAGGATGTTTCGCTTATGAATGCTTCGCTTGTTCCGGGTTCTTCTCCGACGCCGACGACTACAACTGTACTAAATCTGTTTTCCAAAAAAATAAAAAAATTAGAGATCGCCGATAACCTGGAGTACAACATCCTCCGGATGGCCGGACTCCTTGGACACTTTCGGCCGGTTTGCGGCAGTGACAATTCGTACTGCCGGGTCCTTTGCGACGTAGCAACTGAGATGGCTAAAAAGCACAAGAGCATCGATCGCCAGCGCTACTGCTGGACCGTCATCCGGGTATTTTCAATTGAAGGCCGAGTGGCAGACAAATTCAGTTATATGTTTCGGCAAATATGTGAAATGGCGCGCCTCGTCGTGCTAAATTATGAGGAGGACGCCAATCACGTTTCGATCACGAAAAAAAATATGGCTTGTTATGATGGATTGGTATTTAGAAATAAGAAAAAACTGATTGTGCCCAGGTTTTTTAGTCTTTATTACAAAAAATTTTTGCTACTTATGGCGGGCTTTGTTTTGCAAAAACCCGGCAAGCAAAAGTACAAGTGTGTTTTCCTTAAGGTTAATCTATCCAGTTTGGGGAATATCGGCAACCTCGACGGCAAGGACTTTTTGCTAAACTTTAAATTGGTCGATTCGGTCAGCGGCAAGGAGTTTACCAATGCAAAAAATATACCGTACCGGCTCAAGTACATTCTTTACAATAAGGTCACGGTCGGTGCCGACTTTAGCGAAGTGGGGCCCGGGATCACTCTGTCGGTCAATAGCGCAGCTGAAGCGTCGTCAAAAACCATTTTCCTTCCGGGTGGTGCTGCTAGCGCACTGACACTGGCCAGAATTAATAAATTAAATAAAAATGGTGGTAGCAGCAGCGACTTGATGAATATGGTTGAGACGGCTTTGGAAAATTTTGCGAAATCGCTCAACGCCGGGCTTTCGGCAAAGTACCAAAATGTGCTTGATGTTTTTGACGCGGAACGCAAGGTCTATATCAACCGGTTCCCCGTCATCATTCCGGCGATCCAAAAAAATCTTCCCACCATTACAATAGAGCCAGTAAAGACAACGCCGCAGCAAGAGATGCAGGAAAAATTAGTAAAAGAATTGCTGTTGCCGCGGAAAATACCCTTCAAAAAATCAGGATTTGTCCGTCCCGTCGCCGTTGCAAGTCCAGTCGGTCCCGTTGGTCCCGTCGGTCCCGTCGGTCCCGTCGCCGAAAGTTCACAGCTTTATTCAATTTTGTCTAAAATCAATAGCATTAACGATAGTATTATCTCAACCGGTTCCAATCTTTTACGGCCATTGATTAGCCGTGGAGCCAATTCGGCTTTGATTAGAACAGGCATTGGGGCTCTCGTTGGCTATAATCCGGCATTGCTTCAAACGGGGTTATATTCGGCTATGTCACTGCTCTCTTATGTTGCGGGCAATCCGGAATCGCTCGCGGCAGGAGTAGCGTCACTGGCTGGTCCAGCGGCAGGGGCCGCCATTGGTTACTCTACGGGACCGATTTACGAATGGGTTAAACGGTTAGTGTTCTCCAAGCCTACTCGATTGACTAGTGCAGAACTAAATGTAAGGTCAAGGTTATTTGAACTGGAAGCGCTTTACAATAAGTCCAAGGCAAATGAAAAAGAAATACAGAAAAAATTAGATGATGTTAAACCCAAAATAGAAGAACAGTACAAAAAAATGTTAATTTTAGACAAAAATTCTTTTGAATTTTTAACACAAAATCAAAATTACATAAAATTGAAACAAAATAAAACAGAGTTGCAAAAGGAATTGATCAAGGCCGCGGCCGAGTCAAAAAAGGCAAAAGAGGATTTAGAGAAATTTATGCTATTAAAACAACCAGCAAGCGGCATTGCTGCTACCGCTTCCGCGCAAAAAATAATCACAGCTAGTACGGCAGAAGAGCTTAGGTTAAGGCAACTTTTAGTGGACCATAAAACCCGAGTTAATGCATTACAAAAAGAAAAAAATGATTTACAATTTAATAAAAATCAGTCAGAAAATGAAGTAAAGGTTCAGCTGCTAAAACTGGAAAATATAGACATGACTAAACCAAATGCCGAGAGTAGTAAAATAAGTTTGGAAAATACGTTGAATGGTTTACAAAGAAAAGTTAATGAAATTGAACAAAATCTTTTAAGAAAAGAAACAGAAATAAATCGTTATTTGGAAATAATAAAAACAGAAGAAGCCAAGCTTACTGCAGAACAAAAAGCAAATGCGGCAAAAATAAAACCTGTGGGGGTTTCAGGCCTTGCGGCCCAAACGGGTCCCGCTGGTCCAACGGCCCAAACGGGCCTTGCGGCCCAAACGGGTCCAACTGGTCCAACGGCCCAAACGGGCCTTGCGGCCCAACCGGGTCCAACGGCCCAAACGGGCCTTGCGGCCCAACCGGGTCCAACTGGTCCAACGGCCCAAACGGGCCTCGCCGGTTCAACGGCCCAAACGGGCCTTGCTGCCCAAACGGGCCTTGCTCAAGAAAAATCAGGACAATTTTTAACCATAAATCAGAGAAAAAAATTATTAATTACTAAAATAGAGTTAGAAAAAGAGGAAAAAAAAGTTCTTGAAGTTAAAACAAAATTATTATCAGCAAAAACTGAAATCGAAAAAGAGGAAATTAACATAGAAATACAGGAAGCTATAGAAAAAAGAAATAATGCTAAAGAAAAACTTAAAAAAGAAACTGATGAAGAAACCAAAATTGCAAAAGATATTTTAGACACAGCAATAACTCAAGCAAAAGAAAAATATAAAAATTATTTGGAAAGTAATGAAAAATTAAAAGAAGTAGAAACAAAATTAAAATTGGCGGAAACCGAACAAACAAAAGAAAACACAATTTTAAATTTAGCAAATGTCCAAACTATTAAAAAAAAATTAATTGATTCACAAGCCGATTATAAAAAAAAATTAAAAGAATACAACGAAGCAATTGAATCAGCAAAAAAATTAGGGGGAACTGATTTTGATATTAAAACAGCTACAACGGCTGTTGCTGATAAAAAAAATGTTGCAGATAATGAAAAAAACCTACATTTTTCTGTTGCACAAAAAAGAGAAATTGTAAATTTACTGAAATTAGTAAACGATAAAGTTAATATAGTTAATAAAACAAAAGTAGAATTAAATAAGTTTAAAAATAATAAAAAATTACCCGAAGAAATAGAAGAAAAAAAACTTAAATATAAAAAAGCAATTAGAGAAAAAGATAATGAAGTAAAAAACTATGACAATTTAATTAAAAAAGAAATAATTACTGCAAACGAAAATTTAAGAAAATTAATTTCAAGTTTTAAAAAAAAAGAAGAAGAATTTAAAAAAGCGGCAGATGCGGTAAAAATATCAAAAGAAAACATAAAAAAAGCAGAGTCAGATTTGGAAAAAGAAAAAATAAAAACTTCATTTGGCCTACAAACTGATGAATGGAAAGAAGAAAAAAAAAAGAAAATAGATCAGTTATTTTTAAAACTTTTAACCGCCGAAGCCGATATGGATACAAAAGAAAATCTAATGCGAGAAGCATATGACAAGATAATTGAAATTGGATTTAACCTTCCTCCACTTAATATTCCAAAAAACACTATTAATTTATCAAGCGATCAAGAACAGGAATTATTGCTTTTTAATAAAAATTTTGCAAAAGCAAAAAAAGATTTACAAGATAAAAGGGAATCTTTAAAAATAATTAAAGAAAACCTAAAACAATTTCCAAAAACAAAGGAACATGAACTTAATTATAAAATAAATATAGAAAACGCAACCATTGCTATAGATGAAGCTGTTATTGAAAAAAATAAAACTTTGCGAGAATTGATAAATGCAATCCGAAGACAAGAAATTGTAGCTAAATCTGAGTTAAAAAAGGCTATTGACATTGTAACTGAAAAACAAGCCGTTGTTCAAAAAAAACAAAAAGAAATCGATGAACAAAAAACAGATAATAATAATATTTTAAATCAACTAAAAATACCCGGAAAAAAAAATATAGCTACTTTAAAAGAAAATTTATCAAAAATTAAAATACTTATTGAAAGCCTAAGTGTTGAGCTAAGTATTGCGCAATTGGATTTGGAAAAGGCGAAGCAAGAGGTAGATAAATTTACCATAAAAAAATAAAAGGCTAAAAAAAAAATAAAAAATTAAATAAAAAATGAGTACTTCATTTGAATTTCATTTCCAAGAATTAGATAAAATTTTCCGCAAATTTAGCGGCAATGAAGCCAAACGGAAAGCACAACTCTTAAAGATTTTGAAAGAGGCTTACTATCTCCGCCGCTCGGATAACTGCGAACCCTTTATCCCGGCGAGTCAGAGCGAGTGGGTTAACTTGTTTCTCAATCCAGACACGGTCCGGAAAAAAACAGTGCGCGAAAAAACACAAGTTTATTTTCCAAAGAAATTGAAAGAACCGACAGCCAAGGGCAATATTGTGTCCATTGTTCCTAATTATTCAAAAGCTTCTTTCAAAAAGAAGGCCAAAATTCTTAGCCGCGCACAACTTCTTATCTTTAATTTAAAAAAAATCCACGACGCCCTGAAGGACTACGGTCCATTTAAAACAAAAAAAAGCAATGAATTTACGGAAAACATTTTTAAAAGTGCAGACGCCAGCGAAGAATTTTTGAATAAGCACAATCTGTCGTCCAATGAAACGCCCACTTTAATTTTTGAAAAAATTGCGTCTCTTGAAAATTTAAAAATCAATGACATCGACATCAAACGGTCCGGCAAGATCGAAGTCCCAAAAAAGAATTTGGAACCGTCCGGCTTTATAATCAGAAACAGAAACTCTTCGTACATCCCAAACAAATGGATTTTTTTCGTCCAGGACATGCCTTTTATCATGAATAGCCTTGTTTTTCAAAAGGACAATGGTAAACTAAAAATTTTAAAACTTGAGGCTGACCCCAAAAAATTAACAAAACTCATTTCAGTTTACTCGCAGTACGTGACTACAGAAACTTTTGAAACAAGTGACCGGAAAGAATATTTTGAGAAATTCTTTGCAAAAAATTTTTGGCTTCACGATACCGGTCACGTCGAAAAACCCTTTGTATACAAAAAAGAGCGCGACATGCGTCTTAAATTCATTACTTTCGATAAGCTGCAGTACTCAATAATTCCCGAGTACATTTTACCAATGGAACAGAAATACATCAAGACAAATCCAACTAATGATGATGCAAATGAAATCCAAAATTTATTGGTATCAAAAGATAAAATTAAGGAAACTTTAAGTAAAAAGTTAACAGAAATTAATGCGGGTAGTTTCGATAACTTAGATTATTTAAAAAAGGTAAATGAATATTTGAAAATAAGTGCAAATGAAATACCCGATAGAAATGCGTCTATCATAATCCTAACAAATTACATATGCCTTGCTTATTTGTGGTTTGAGATACAAGATGATCCTGCAAAATTAACGGATAAAAAAGTTGAGTTGGAAAAAATTATAAAAATAAAGGAATTTTTAGAAAAAAATGAAAATTACGATGGGATAAATAATGAAACCATGGAGGTATTCTTAGCCAAAACAAAAATAAGTGAACTAACAGCAGAGCAAATAAAAAAGATTATAGGAAATGACGCGGAAGAAACTAAAATAGACGAAATATTGCAAAAAGTATTAAAAGCAGTTGACATTGAAAATTACTATTGGGACACGGTTGAAAAAACAGTAACGTTTCAGTTTAAAAACACAATTGAGAAATATACAGAAACAAAAATGAAAAAATTAGAAATAAAAATAGACAAGTTTTACCAGAAATCAAACGATGCTAAAACAGAAATAAATAAAATAAACAAAAATATTAAAGGAAAAATTTTTGAAAAAATTAAAACGGGCGGCTATAATGCGACAGTATTTATGGACTATATAAATTTGGGAACAATCAAGTGCGAAGAAAAAAAAGATGATTTTGAGACTATGCTGATATCGCGGTTCCTGAATAGCTTTAGTCGCTACATGCTTTTTGGGGTAATGTACCTGTTTGGAAACAAAATGAATTTCAGCAACCGGGAGCTAATAAGGGACATTCAAGCGCAGAAAAAATTTGATGTGAATGTTAACATGTATATCAAAAACATAAAAGCAAATGGAAATTTTGTGGACATCATTTCGGGCATTCCGGCCCAGATACTGAAAATTGAAAACAAAAACATAGCGCAAAAAGTAAATAAAAGCAAGGAGTTTTCTGTCAATAATGCGGCGGCGATACACAAAGAAATGGGGCAGTTGGTGCGAGCCAGGGTCTTGCTGTACGAGCGCTTGTGTAATTCAAAACATTTGAAGCGGCAAGCGATTGACGACACGATGGAAGCCATTAAATCGTACAAGCTGGTACTGCAGTCGAGAAATAAATTCCAACCGGACTTGGTGGTGAAAGAGACAGCCATTCTGATGAAAATACTGCAAGATATAGAAAAAGATAAAAGAGAGGCGGAAGAATATGCAAATCAAATAAAAAATAAAACAACCGAGTTGAAAAAAGAAAGTTGGTGGACGACGGGCAAAATAGCGGCACTGGCAATGGCAGGAGCCGCGGGAGTCTTGGCCCTAAGTTACTGCTATTTCAAATCAAATGCGGATGGGGTTTTGCCGGATAGTGCAACTTTAGAAAATGTCATACAAAATGGTACTACCATACAAAATGGTACAGATCCAAATATGGTTAGTCCGACAAATGCAATGGCATTTCCTAGCGCAATGAATGAAGGGGCCAGAAAGGGTCATGCAAACAGACCATTTTATATGAATCCAAATGTGTTGAGTGCAACGAATGCAATGGCATTTCCTAGCGCAATGAATGAAGGGGCCAGAAAGGGTCATGCAAACAGACCATTTTATATGAATCCAAATGTGTTGAGTGCAACAAATGCAATGGCATTTTCTAAAAAAAAACAGTCAAAATTGTATGAGCCATTTTACAATAATAATTTTAAATATGGGCAAAACGCAAGTACCTCGGTTGATTCACAAAAACGGTCAGCATTTTTAAGTGACTCTCAGATTTACAGCCCAGAAGATTATCAAGCTGCACAACGAACAGTTGCAGAAGCAGGTACTGATGTTGATCTAATGGGACAAGAAGACTATAAAAAAGCAGTAAATATAGTAAGCAACTATGAAAAGTGGGAAAAAGAAAGCAAGGAAGAAAAAGGGATATTTTCGACAATTTCTGACAACATTTCCTACATAGTTCCACTGCTCGGTGTGGCCACTTCGTATGTTCCGTATTTGGCGGCGGCAGCCACGACTGCTTCGGCCGCGATTAAGATTTCATCGACAGCATATAATTTATACAAAAGTCAAAGCAGTAGCACCCAACAACCGCAACTGACACAGCCGCAACAGAGCGAGTTAAAGCAACAGGAAAAGCTTGTCGATGAGCGACAAGAAGCGTTGCAGAGCGAGGTGCCGACGCAAAGCAACTTCAAGCTGAGTGCGGAAGTAATGGAAAAATATGCAAATTTTAAAATGTATTTTGAAGGTTGCGCTGATACAAAGCTGATTGAGAATACCACATTAACTACAAATCTAGCTGAGATAACAAAACAAGAGTTTGTCAAAAAGCAAAAGCTAACCGACGTGCTGGAGGATGTGCAGATGCTGGAGTTTATAAGCAAATATGAAAATATAATCAAGGAGGAGCGGAAGAAAGCGGATGTTAGCCCAATGAACCCGAGGAAGCAGCCGAGCTTTTTTGACAACAAACGCAACACAAATATTGTGATGGGCTTGGGCGCCGCGGCTGCAACAGTTTTTGGAGCCAGTGAACTCCTGGGCTACACATCAGCACTGCCCTGGGCCGCGAGCGCACTGGCTGCCGCCGGAGGATTTTCGGGCATTGGGTCGAGTATTGCGACGGGCGCAACGGCACTTGCGGGATCGGCCGCAGCGGCGCCGCTGGCACTGGGAGCCGCGGGACTGGCCGCTTATCGGTACCGGAACGAGTTGGCGTCCGGTGCCAGAGCCATAGGCAATTATGGGTTGAGTGCCGCCCAAGCAGTGGGATCCGGCATTAGATATGGCGCCGAAACGGTTGGCAGTTACGGGCGGCAAGCTCTGAGTTACCTTAATCCACTTAGTTATTGGAGGGTTGACTCAATGGGTAATCGAGTTTACGATCCCCATTACCAGGCCAACTACAACAAGAAGCACCGCAATCCCGTAAATAATAACCTGTGACATGCCAAACATGGAGCTGGAGATGTTGATATTGTAGTAGAGGATGGTGCAGAGGCCTGCCAGAATTAGAATGTAGGAAAAGCGGTGCACGTGGTCATGTTTTTGCATGGTTTTTATTAATGGGGTTTTTTAATTAAAAAATCAATGTACGCCGCGATGAGGTGGTTGTTTTGCAGCGACTTGCGGTTGTCGGTAAACGTTTCCACCGTTCCGGCGTGCTCGTAAAAGTACGGTGCCTGGATATCATTGAAGTTCGGGCACACGGCTAGCGGAAGCGTCGGCACCAGGTCACTGACGTTTTCCAGCCGGAAGAGCGGCAACCCCATTGAAATAACCTGGTTCACAAAGCCCTGGTTTCCTACCCGCGGCGACGCAAACACATAGGCCGCGACTGCGTCGTAGCCGCTCTGGCGCAGCGCGATTGCACACAGCGTCGCTACCCCGGAGCCGAGACTGTGGCCGGTCACGTAGATTGACAGCGCGGCTTTGTTGCTGCCATTGACCGCGCCGCCCAGGGCCTCCAGTAGCCCGGCGTGTATTTTTTCGTAGAGGTCGGTGAACCCGGTGTGCACCAGAACCGGTACTTGCCCGGGAGGGTCCGGGGGGTTGCGCGGCAATGACTTTTGCTCGTAGTCCAGGTCAACGATGACTTCGGCGAACGACATGGTTCCCCGGATCGCGACAAATATTAGCGCCGGATTCGTTTGGCTCTGCCAGGCCAGACAGAACGACGGATAGTTCGTGTCGTCGGTCCAGGCGAAAATGAGAGTTGATTCGGGCGGGTTTTCCACGATGTACGGAGTCGTCTTCAGGGTGATGCGGCCAATCAGGTCTGCGCAGTACCGCTGGGCCACCGGGTCGGCGGGTGTCCCCCGAACACGTATCGGCCCCGGAAGCGCCAGGGTGTCGTCGATGGCCGGGGGACACCAGTTGGTGCCGCACTGGATGCTATTCACGAATGAGTAGGCCGTCGCCCTGGCCGTGTTGATCGCTTTGAGAATATTAAGGACAATTAGGACGAGGAACGTGATGCCCAGGATGATGAGTATTGCGCCGCCGATTGACATAAATAAAGTGTTTTTTTTTTCTATTTTTTTTGGAAATTTTTTTTTCCTTACTAAAACTAAAAATGTACAACGCCGCCTACATCCAGCACGTCGAGGAACTGACGGAGTTCTTATACAATTATGAAAAGGACAAAAAAAAACTCACCAAAAAAATCAAGTGCATTGTCAAGGAGGCGTACTATATGTCGCGCAAGGGCTCCGATGCGCCCTTTGTGCCGGCAACGCCTGCCGAGTGGATGAGCCTATTTTACCAGGACAAAGCGACGTGCAAACGTTACATCAAAAACAGGGACGTCGTGTATTACCCAAACAAACTAATAGAAACCGAAAATTTAAAGTTCCAGCGTAACATGGCAACAATTGTAATTTCCATGGGTATTGACGATATTGTAAATAACATTAATAATAATGATTTAATTGCGCTTTTTAATTTTTATGTTAAGGGGTCTGGGACTAGTGGTGATCTCAAATACAAAGAAATTTTTGGGGAAAATGCTGATTTTAGTGAAATGTTAGCAAAGTTTTTGGAAAATTATGATAACGGTACTGATTCAACTGTATTGCAAAAAACAGTATTAGCTTACGTAAACAATGAAGCTACAGAAATTCATTTTAACAAATCAAATGATGTTAAAAGTAATACTAAAAAATATTTCTGGGTTAAAGCAACGGCGCAACCCAATAAATTTTTAAATCTGCAAGCTTTTGAATTAATGAATGGTAACAAGCTAGTAAAATTAGACAGAATTGTTTATTTTTATGATCAGAAGGAACCTAACACGCTAACTTACGATTATGATAAAGATGAAGTATTTTTAAATGGTGAAAAACAATCTAAAGACTACAAGCTTAATATTTCAGAAGGATTTTTCCTGTATACACAATTTGTAAAAACCGCTATTGATGATAGTGGTTCTGAAACTAAATTAACACAAATCAATGAAATATTAAAAAATTTATCGGAAGTAGATAAAGATAAAAATACATTTGGAGCAAATGCAACAAAAATAAAAGGAATTTTAATTGGTGGAGCTGTAACAGCTACCGAGGTTATTGCCGCTACTACTTGGACTTCCGTAGGTAATTCACCAATGGGAATCCGGAATTTAGCAAACAGGGCATTAACTTGGTTTTTCGGCTGGAAATTTTAGCAATAACAAAAAATAAACAAAAAAACAAAAAACAAAAAAAAAGAAAAGAAAAGAAAAGAAAAAATGTACTATTCGAAATCAGCGGCACTGCGGGAACACGTCAATACACTGGCGGCAGTGTTGATACAATACAAGAGCAAAAATTTGAGTGACTTGGAGTACACCAGAAAAATAAGCTGCATGGTAACCGAGGCCTATCGGTTGCGGCGCCGGAACAATGGCAAGCCATTTGTTCCAGCGACTGTTTCCGAGTGGATGAATATGTACCTGAACGGCCCCAGTGTCTGTAAGTCCTACAAAAAAGAGCCAAACCAGATTTACGTGCCAATCAAAATTAACACTGGCTACCGAGATGCAATTACTACATTCACTTTGGTACTTGAGACAATTATGGGCACCAATACTGCTAATAAATATTTTACTGATACAGCAAACGCAACAGTACGAACCGTTAATACGCAGCTATTTGACATGCTAACACAAACAAAATTAAGTGAAAAATTAGATATAAACACAGCATTTGGTATTGATGAATTTAAAAAATTATTAAATTACGCTACAGTTTTTGATGCGGTTTTACCGAAAGTACTTGAACTTAAAAGTGGAACTGCAGTGTCTATTAAACAAGCAATAGATGCTAACCCCGGAATGACTAGAACGGCTGCAATAACATTTAAAGCTGGAGCGGGAGGAACAGCTGTAGATGTAACATACATACCGGTATTTAAGTTAGATAATGCTAATGATTGTAATATTATAAAAATTAAAAAAGAAGGAGACAAGCTTATAAACCTACACCCGTTTTTGATTGGCGGCGCTGACGCGAATACTTACTATATAATGAATAGCGCAATTTACAAGGACGATAAAAATAAATTACACACACTTCAGAGTGTGTATATTAAAAAAACTACTGATTTTTTTTACAGGCAAGACGGAAAAACATTATTGACTGGTAAGGATTTAGATAAATTAAAGATAGTCGAAGGGTATTTTTGCTACGACAAAGAAGGTAATATTAATGATGAGTATATAATTAATGATCAAACTACAACCAAGTCACTGGAATTTCTGCTATTGGGAAATACAGGTAAAACTTCAACTGAAGTAGCTTTACTAGCTAATTTTAATACAGGAATTGATGCGGAAAAAATTAAAGAATATGCTGGGATGGATAATGTAGGTACCCCAATTACACTAAATAAAAGTAGAAATGCTGATAAACCAACGACGAGTGCATCCAGAGGCTTGGAATATTTGAATCGGCTGATAAAATTAACAAATTTTAATACAGTTAAAGAAAATATAGCAAAAGCAAGGGATGCGGAAAAAAGTTACATTACTTACTTTAAAATTGGAGTTGTAATAGCTAGTGTAATTATAGTGGGGTTGATGCAATCATCACCCATCGCTGAAGCTGTAAATACGCAATTGACAATGTGCGCACCGAGCCCGGAAATAATTTCAAACATACCAACACATCTATTTGGATCTACTTATACCAACACATCTGCTTGGATCAACTTATGCAATGTTTAAATATAATTTAGTTTAAAATAAAAGATGACGACAGCCGTGACGACAGTCGAGGTGATAGCAAAGCTGCGTCCGCCGACGAAAGCAGATTTGGGGTACGTTGAAATAACGGGTCCGGGACGGTGCCGGGTGGACAAATGCAATTTTGAGTTTGACTCGATATCGCCACCGGGCATTGGCAATGAAGAGTTCTATGAGCGGCACATCGCGCCGGCCATTTACCAGGGCACCGAGGGCTTTAACACGTGTGTGCTCTGCTACGGCTTTACGGGCGGCGGAAAGACGTACACAATGTTTGGGGACGACACGGTTGCTGGCATAGGGCACCACGCTGTCCGGTCGCTGCTGGAGACGCCGGGACTGCAAGACCTGCATGTGCAGCTGGTGCAGGTTTATATGGAAAAGGTGTACGACTTGCTGGATCCTGCGAATCAAGACATCCGGGTGCTGGGGGAAGGCCTGTATGGGGCGACGGAGCGGACGATTAAGACACCGGACCAATTTGCCAAGGTAGCGCGGATTGCGCTGAGTCACCGGCAAACCGCAAGCACCGGGGTTAATGCACAGAGCTCACGGAGCCACTGCGTCATAGTATTGCGGGTGCGGGTGCGGCACGACGAAAGTTTAAATGAGACGCGGGGCAACGTGTACCTTGTTGACCTGGCGGGGTGCGAGCGGCAGAGCGAGACGCAAAGCGAAGGGCAGACGCTGCGGGAGTCTCAGTCGATTAACAAATCTGTGTTTGCGATCAACAAGGTAGTGCTGGCGTGCTCGAGCAACAGTGCGCACATCCCGTACCGGGACTCCAAGATAACGATGGTGCTGCACGACGCCTTTGGGGGCAACTCAAAAACGCTGGTCGTGTTGTGCTGCGACGGGAGCAAGCTGAATGAGACGGTGAATGTGCTGCGGTTTGGGTCGCGCTGCAAACTGATCCGGAATGTGGTGCTGGCGACGATTGACGAGGATGATCCGCGGGACCGGCTGATCGCGGAGATGCGGGAAGAGTTGGAGGCGCTGCGGCGGGAACTTCACGCATTAAAATTCAATGCAAATTTACTTGAAAATTCAATGACCGTTGGATCGTTGGATGTAATTGACGACGACGGCGATGCGGACTCGGACGACGACGGCGAAGCGGACGAAAACACAGACACCGACGCCGACGGCGAAGCGGACGCCGATGCCGTGCAAAAAACCGAAGAAATTTTTGCCGCGGTTCAAGCCGCGAGGCTGGCGCAGCACTATATTGAGGATAAAAAGAAAAAGAGTTTTTGCTGCAGTGGTTAATAAAAAAAAAATAAATAATAAAATGCAATATCCCGAGTATATTGAAACTAACGAGTTTAATTTTTGGAATTATCAGCACATTATTCAACTAGATTATTTGGATAATAATTTAGAATTAAATAATTTCTTTTGCACGTATACGCCACCAATTGATGCAGAAAATTATGTAATTTTTCAGCATTTTATGGAAGATAGAATACAAAGCCCCACATTTTTTTTCCATGAATTGTTTCCGCTGCTAAAATTTTCAAAAATTTCCTTTATTTTTCTGTACAATACCTTTGTCGAAGAATCACTAACGCTTGAGAATTGCAAAGCAATGGTGGTTATTTTTAAGGAAAATGACAAACTGGATTGCTACACATTCACCAAGGATGTCTTGGGAAACACCAACGATAGCGTTATATACTTTTTAGGAATTAGGGAAAATGACGTGCCAGAAGAGAATATTGTGATGCACGACAGCACAGAAATGGGATCATTTTACGAGTGTATATCGAAAATGAAGGAAAGCGTGTGTGCGAACGGGTTGTACTTTCCATCGGGATTTTCTGAAATGTTACCGGAAGAAGACTATGTTCGGGAAGACTATCTTGATAAAAATGATGCTATAAAAAAATATGATATAGAGGACGTACATATTGAAAATTTTTTTATAATATTTTTTAATTTAAGATTCCCAGAGCAAGTCAATTTTTTTCTAATTGATATTGTCTTTGATTATAAAAAATCCAAAAGAATAGAAAGGATAAATTTTATTTCCGAGGTCAAAAAAGTTGGCCAGTTAAATGTGACCCCAATAAATGTGAACCCAAGGTTTTTAGTTTTTATATTCTCAGAGTTTCCAAAACAACTGGTATTTGGAAGCGACAATAGCGATGACGTTATTCCAGATGGTCATGAGACAAAAATACTAATCGATAGAAAGTTTAAAAAGATAGTATATATAGATTCAATGGTTAAAGTGATAAATCATATTTCTTTGGGAGATTTAAAAGATTTATTAGCAGCTAAACTGATGGAAAATAATATAATTGACATTACAGCGTACAGTATAGAAGAATCAATTGTCAGTTTTTTTAATGATGATTTTTATGAATCTAAAATTTTATACAGCGAATCTGAAAGTGTCCACAGTGAATCTGATATAGACGAAGACTATGAGCCCGAGGACACAAAAATATACTACAGGGGAAATGACGGTCCAAGAAATCGGGAAGCACCGTCTGCAATATACCTCCAACATATGTTTGAGGAAATAAGTACGGTGAGCTATATGAATTACTGCATATTTTTGAGTTGGTGGATGTTATTTATAATATTGAAATTAAATGAGTACAATTGGAAGTCTTTTACCCAGATTGCGGGCGAGGACCTCAATAAACTTGTTGAGGAAAAAAACAAAGATTTTATTGGGAATATTTTATTTTTAATAATTAAAACTATCAAAAACCCGGTGTACATTGACGCTACTAAACATAAAGATAAAATAACGCAAGAACAAATTATTCGTGAAAATTTTATTTTACAAAATGTACTAAATCGAAATGCGCCTGCTAGTCGCTTCGGATCCGATAGCGCTAAAAAAAAATAAATTTGTGTTTTGCATCAAAAAATGACACTATAAATTGCAAAGAAATAAGTCATTATTTTATCTTTGAAGTAGAGATGAGAACACGAGCCCAGACAAAGCGCATCGAAGCCAACAAGACTTTGCTAAAAATCAAGAGCCATCCGGCCGTGACGACGATCAAAAAATTCAATGGCACAAGACGCTCCAAAATTGTCGAGTTGCGCCAGTTCACGAATGACCTGGAGACCCTTGGAGAACAAAAAGCCATGTTGCGGGGCGCCAATGATGCCCTTACAGTGTTTCGCAAGATTAAGTCTAAAAACTATATTATGAAGCACGAAATTTCGGAGCTGCTAAAAACCCAAGCCCTGTACTGCAGCAGTCACGACATCCGCTCAACGATATTCAATCGAAACAAGCAATACTATGCAAATATGAAAAGCTTTGAGAAGTGTGCATATAGTAAAGGCGCGGCGATGTACAAAAAACTGATGTTTCGAAAGCTGATGCAAAACAAATTTCTGCAAATGGAGAAAGAAGATTTGGAGGAAATGATTTATGCGTCGCGCAATCCTGCTCGCTAATAAAATAAATTTAAATTTAATTTTTTGTGTATATTTTTATTGAAAAAAAGATGACAATTTGATGTAGCGTATCATAGGTTCACGACCAATAACACGAGCGCGTTTTTTAAACCCATAAAATTTATGTTTGCGTGTTTCATTTTTGATAAAAATCATTAAATGTTCGTCAAAGCTTTTTGGGATTTCTCCAATAACACAGTCAACTGCAATGCGAAGAACCCTTTGTATAGTCGACACTGGATCAAGAAAGTCTGGGATTTCGGGGTAATTGTTGTGGATATCATTAAGTGACTGCTGCACCCGTTGCCAAAGCGCGGTGTTTGCCTTTAGTCTGCGTGCTCCACCAGTTCCAAATTTTAAAAACATGGCTATAACAACTTCAAAAAAATCAGGGTCGCGCTGCTGCAGTACGGCAAGGTTGTTGGTTCCAAATTGTTTTTGAACTGCTGCAATGCGTTTCCGCTTGATGGCACTGGGTTGGCAGGCAGCCCGAAGCCCAGCGGGTCCTTGGTATTTGATTAGCGCAAAGTCCAGGACATCGCTTTTCAACAACCACGGACCGGAGTGACCGTCGCGGCCAAGCCAAGTCAATTTACTTAAATCGTCCTTGTTGATCTTGTAATATTTAGTTGCATTTTTCCCATTGATGATATTGCCGGCAAAGCTCTGCTGAATAAACAGGGAAGACATTTTCAGTCTAATGTGATTTTCGCTTGATTGCTGCAGAAGCGTCCAGGCACGTCGCGTCAATAAATTACATTCCTTGGATACGAGTGCAGTTGAAAGCAGTATTTCCGGACAGAGGAAATGGGGAAACATGAGTAAAATCTCTAAAATAAGGGAATAGTTTTTTAGAGGCTCGTGATGCTCGGAGTGCATTATAGTGTAGCGTTATATTTAAAATTAACTCTAATAAAACACAAAGTCTTTATTATTTTACAAAAATATATTTAAAGCACATGCGACAATAAAAATTAAACAATCAAACACAAACTTTTTATTTTTTAAACATTTTAACCAACGCCAACACAGCGGCGCTGCACCCATATACTGAAAGTTTTGGAACATTAGCCAGAGCCCCGACGCCAGTAATAGCAGTACAGTGGGACAAATCAAGATCTTGAACTCCGCCAAGCGCACTGACATCTGTGATTCCCGGACAATGCGACAAATTGAGCTTGATTACACGACCAAGAGCACTGACATCTGTGATTCCAGGACAATTCGACAAATCAAGATCTTTGACTTCGCCAAGCGCACTGACGTCTACAATACCAGAACAATGCGTTAATTTTAGTTTGTTTGCTTTTCGTAGCGAACTTACATCTGTAATTCCAGAACA
>Ga0114966_10002274_pt1 | contig 17207 bp, 26 predicted proteins | sample M_130207_XF_Meta_FD_87029 | JGI IMG/M metagenome (GOLD analysis project Ga0114966, IMG submission 87029) | Freshwater microbial communities from Lake Montjoie, Canada to study carbon cycling - M_130207_XF_MetaG | ecosystem: Environmental > Aquatic > Freshwater > Lake | place: Lake Montjoie...
ACTTCGTCGATAATTTTTAGTTTAAGTGCTTCCTCGGTGTCGATATACCAATCTTTCTTTCCTTTGTAGATTTTTTCTAACTTCTTAGTACTAATTTTTGTATATTCTATGGTATGTTCTTCTAACATTTTTTGAAGTCTCATTGTTTCAATAACATCTTCTTCGAGATCCTTAGCTTTACCTATGGCTCCTCCACTTACTTGGTGGTATAGATATGTTGACTTAGGGAATCCGAAACGTTTATGTCCTGCTATAGAAATAACAAATCCACAAGACATTGCACAACCGGTAACGATAGTATGAATTGGTGCTTTACTGGCTTTCATAATCCCTAATAAGCCGAAGCATTGATATACATAACCTCCATATGAGTCGATGTAAAGTTTAATTGGTTTTGGTTTGTATTCTATATCGTGAGCCGAATAAATTTTTGTAATATACTCATCATCTTCATTTATTGCGATGATTGCTTTAGATATAGCATTGATAGATTCTTGATCTACCTGTTTTGCTAGAAATAAATTTCTGTCTTTCGGGTGTGGTAATGTAATTGGGTTCATTAATCTTCTTTGTTTGATATTTGTAAAATTAATTCGTTGATTTCTTGAGTTTTTCCATGGAATATTGCTAATTCCATTTCATTTAGGCTTTCGGCTTTAATGATTTTTAGAGATATTAGACGAAGGATATTTTCTGAAATCCTGCCTGTGTTTATAAATTGTTCGTATATAGGTCGAGTTACTCGAACTGGTCTGAATACATTAAACATTTTTTCTATTTTTTATTGTAAATCCAACAGCCTTCGGATTCGTAAAATTCGTCGGTACTGAAGAATAAGTGAACTGCATCTCGAACACCTTGCCACCAAGCATAATCGTGTCCAGCGAGTATTCCTCCTTTTTTAACTTTAGGTAACCAATGTTGTATATCTTCTTTAACACTTTCGAAATCATGTGCTGCATCAATAAAAACAAAATCTAAAGATTCGTCATCGTAAAGCTTAGAAGCTTCGACCGATGTTGTTCTAATTGAATTAATTATATGCTTAACTGGTTCTATGTTTTTTAGATACTCATTATATAGACCATCCTTTTCTTGTAGAACCGGATCAAATAAAGAAGGATCGGATTCGTCAGTATGTTCAGAAGATCCTTCCCATGTATCTACACAATCAAATAATATTTTCTTTCCTGAGTTATGAATTTCAACTGCCATAAAAGAAGCACTACGACCTTTCCAAACTCCTACTTCTACGAAATGACTACCTTCATTAAATTTTTCAACCATACCTTTATATAATTGAGGGTATGTAAACCAATCTTGGCCTAAGTTCTGATAAAAATGCTCCATTGTTTATTTATGCTAATTTTAATTTTGGTAGAAATTCTCTTAAGAAGATAATTTTTTCTATCTCTTCTTCGTTATCAGAAAACCTAGATTTCCATTGTTTGTATCTTTCTGGGTCAGGGTAAGTTCCTACTGAATTAGAATACCATCCACCGCTAAAATCTGGCCATTGTTCACGATCCCAAACTCTATCATCAACTAAGAATACGATAGCTGTTAGCTGATCACCTAAATCAGGTTCAAAAAATTTAGATCGAGTTATACCATTACATGCTAGTAAATCGTCATATGAATTAAGACTACCGTAATTATGTATTGAAGTATTAGTAGTTCCTCCATTTAATATAATAAAGGTCTTATCCATTCTAGACCATTGGTAATATTCCTTAGAGTTGGAATGTGATATTCCATACTCAACAACTGCATGACCAAATTGTATTCCTTGCTGGATTGGACTAATATTGTAAGGTACTAAACCATACATTCTATAACTTCTTTTCATTCTTCTTATTAGATTTTACTTGTCTTAGTGCTTCTAGAATTTTATCATGTATGAAGTGAATTTCATTTTCAGTAGAGATCGAAAAAGTTTTATTATCATCGATTTGCAAAGTTACATATCCTTCGGGATGAACCTTAACATCTAAGTATTCATGACCTGAAGGTCCTTCTGTTTCAAAATGGAATTCGTCGATTGTATACTTCATGGAATTTAATCTATTAATAATTATATGAAAGACCTACTAATCTGATTTTTACAAAACTAAAGATTTCCAAGATTTTTGTAGGTCTTCCATATCAAATTCTACGAGCATGTTATCAGCAGCACCGTGAAATTGTAGCTTATCCCAGATTCCAATATCCTTCCATTTCTGAATTTGTGTGTCTCTTTTGAAAGGACGCATTTGACCTAATTGGTGGAATCTCATGTGTGCTAAACAAATATGTTTTACAATATATGGATCTCCTCCGTTTTCACTAATCCATGTTTGTATTTGAGGAGTTTCCCCGATCAAATCAAAAGCAGCAATATCATGACCAGGAGAAGTAGGGTGACCAGTTTTAGGATTGATTTTTTTACAATCCAATTTACAAATATCGTGTAGAATTCCTGCCATAATTAAATCAGGATCTCCAGTTTGTATCAAACGGTTAGTAACAATTTCGATATGATGAAAAGTACTAGGCTCTGGGTGGTAGTCAGGACGTTCCCTTAGAGTTTTAAGTTCTTCTAATTTAGTTTGTACTATAGAAGGTGCTGTGATAATCAATTGTTGGAATGTCATATTAGTGATTTGCTTTATGGGTTTTACCTGTAGTAATATCGATCCAAGTTTCTTCTGGTTGATTACGTAATTTATTAATTCGATCAATTTCTCGTAAACCTGCTTGATGTGCAGATTCTTCGTTTGCATTTAACGTATATTTCATATGGAAGTTATACGCTGATTTGTACATTACCTTTTCGACCCCTTTTAAATTTTCGAAGAATGAATTCATATTTAATTTGTTTTTTGTTATATACAAATATAATCACTTTTCTTTAAATAAAAAAATGTTTTTGAAAAAAGTTATTAACAATTTATCTTATGAATGTTATAGATCTTCCATAAGTAGAAGCAAAATAAGTTCCACTCGGTAGTGAAGTAACATTGATAAAATATCCATTAGCCGTATAATTTGCCGTCCGATATATGCTACCGTTTATGTTTGTTATAACCATTGTTCCTGCAACGTTACATTTAATATAAATACGCTTATTACTTGAACTATAATAAAAGCTACTAATAGTAATAGGACTAACACATGTTCTTTGTATACTATCTATGGGTGGTGTTCCAGTACAACCATTAGGTGACGTAGTGTATGTTCTTGTTTGATAACTCCCGTTACAAGTAGACCAATTACCATAAGAAAATGAGCAATTCAGTATAGGTATTGTGATAAGTTTTTGATATAACCCTATCGAATAGTTATTTGTTATTGGAAGACCTTCAAAATCTTCCGTGAATCCAGGGGTAGGAAGACCATGACCAATTCCATAACTCGTATCTACTAAATGTAAGTCCCAATTCTCTGGATATGTTGCAGAAGTATCAGAAAAAACTTTTGTGGTAATAAGTCTTTCTCCACTGTTCAAATTACCTCCAAGTGAAGTAGAATATCTCATACTACCAATAGGTATGTATATGTTATTACTTCTCTTTAATCGATTTCTATCATAGACCATTTGAACTCCGTTAGTGGAATAAAATATGTTGTTTTTAGAATCAATCATAGTATCGATAGCACTACCCCATAAAGTATTATCTCCGCTATATTGAAAGCCTGAACGATGACCACTATAATTATTCATTGCTGAATTTTGTGGATTGCTCCACGTCATATTAGAAACTGGCAAATAGAATTTTATAGCATAAGTTCCTATTGAAGATCTAGTACAAGGATCACTTAGCGTTATTTGATTACCATTTATTGAAGTTACGGTTACTGTTTTAACGATTATACCTAAAAGAGTATCATCATCAGCAAAAGCTACTGATCCGATCACAATACCAGTTGTGTTACTAACCGTTATTACATTAGATCCCATCGTCGTATTACAAGAAGGATTATAAGGACTAACATTTAGTGTGTTAAATTTACTTCGATAGAACCAAAATTGTGGAGTAAACGATTGTCCATCATTGTAAATATCATCACCAAAACCCCAACCACAATTTCTATCCTTGTTGTTAGAGATACAAACATTATTCCAAAATGCTAAATGGTGATTATTTCCTTGAAAAGGACTTCCTGCTGAGCCATGTAAATAAGCTAGTTGACTACAATTTATTACTTTATTGTATGCAATTGTATCATATTGTGCACCAGAAGAAGAATCATATCTATCGATATTTCCAATTTCTATCATACCACTACAATCGATAAATGTATTATAAGCTATTCTAGAATTGTACAAATTAAATATATCCATACCTACTCCCATTAGTCCATTACAAGAACCAATTCTACCTGACTTAGCCCAAGCACCTTTTACATAATTATGACTAATCTCAATACATATGCCATAAATTCCTTCGAATGCACCGGCCCCTACATCGTGAGTCCCTGCAGTATCGGCAGTTGATTTAAGATTAGTTATTGAATTGTACATGAATTTACTATCAATAGCTGCAATGTTTTGGAATCCATACATTGTGTTGTTAAATCTACAATTCTTAACTATGAATCTAGTAACCATGTTTTTTCTCCTAGTGGAATCGGTAAAACTATTTCTAGGTATAGAATTTGTTCCTTTAGTCCATTCACCAATTATCCATCCACCTGAATATCCTGGATCCTTTTTGTTCGAGGCAGGTATTCTATAATCATCGGATTGTATACCGTCGATTATAATATCATGAACTCCGGCAAATTCAATAATTCCTCTACCTTCTCTACTCTTCCATGTAGTTGTAGGATAATAAGCTCGAGGATGTAACCAATTTGGTAAAGGTAGAGAGGGATCTCCATAATTAGTAATAACGATAGGAGATGTGGGAGTTCCACTCGGTGCAGTAAAATAATTTCCTCCATCATTCCAAAAGTAAGCACTACAATAAGAATCCGAAGAATTACCGTTTGCAAATACATCACCTCGTTTAAAGGCTATTGTATCACCAGGAAGAAAACAAACAGTGCCATTTGTTGTTAATTGAGTTAGCTTTCTCAATGAAGCCCAAGGGGTGTTTTGGTTTTGAGCTTGTGTTGTAGTATAGGAATCATTACCTATTGAACTACTAAAATAAAATTTTCTAGCGTTAGCAGATAAGCTGGCTAACATCAGCATTACAGAAAAGAATTTTTTCATTACAAAAAATTTAAGATTTTAAGTAACCCACGGTTAATCCGCAACGAAATCTCCAGTTACATTTCTGTTTTTCAGTAGGTGGTAGCAATAAGAGGATCTAGTATCTAGGTTTAACGGCCATTAGTTTAGCATTGAATTGTATACCTTGCTCTAGATTTCCTCCGTAAAATGTTGGTTTTTGTGTTCTTTTAAATTCAATAAATCCTCCAGTTTCTAATTGTCTAACTAGCTCTTCGGTCATTTTTCTTTGTATAGAATTTATGATAAAATCTTCCGACACACCAGAACTAAACATCTCTCGATTAGAAATTGTATGTTGAGATTGTATCGTAATAATATCAGCTTGAATATTAATAATTCGATGGTTGAATTCTTTTACTTCATTATCAAATAACCAAGATCTGAGTTTCTTTTTTAACCAGGTTTTCATTTTTGTTATTTTAGATATTTAGGTTTAAGTATGAGATCCCAATAGCAAATTTTTTCTTCTACTCCGTCTTTTGTAGATGTCCAATTACACGGAAATTCCTTACGTGCTTGTTCTATTCGTTCGTTGATTGATTTAGTTTTATCGGTATTTCTAGTATAACATAACCAACATTCCCAATAATGATCTCTTTCCGGTGCAATAAAAGTAATAGCTATTTGCCATTTAAAAAACACAAATGACCAAATAGGAGACCATTCAAATCGATAATCGGTATCAGTCCATTTCGTTTTCCAACCTAATGAAACAAAATCAAAACCTATTTTCTTAGGCTCAGCATAATTATATCTCATTTTCTCATTAAATAAATCATCGAAATTCTTGACTGTTCGCTTATACCCGGAAGATCGTTCGTTGTATTTTATTACATCATCGATTTCTTGTAAAGCTGCTTTTGTAGCTCGTTCAGGAGTAGCCTTTACCCATTTACGAGGAAAGAAGTAAGGTGTACCTATAGCTACTTTTCCGATATACAATCGAAGTTTCGGATTTCTAAATGGAGAATTATATACCTTAAGAAAGTCGAAATCTTTAATGAAGTATTTTATTTTTGTAAATGCTTTCATGTGTTTATTGTTTTAGTTTGATACTTCATCATTCATCTCAGTTAAAATCCAAATTAGAAAATAAACTAATCCACTTGAAGGAATAAAAATAAATCCAATTCGCCAAAATATCGAATCTATCCCAGTATATTCTTCTAATCCCGAGCATACTCCACCGAACATACTGCCTTTATCTTTTCGATAGTATTTTTTAATCATTTTTTGGTTCCTCATTTAACAATGGAAAGTCTAAGTCTTTTACAATTTCATTCATTACCATATCTAATTGATGGTCTTCATCGATTGTAGGTTTAGGTTTCGGTTTTGGTTTAACTAGCTTGTTGTATAAGCAGGTAATTTCATCAATAGATAAATTACTCTTCTTGCCGTTAATATCTATAGTACATGCAACTACATTTCCTTCAATATAACCTTTATCCGAATCAACTCGATCAAATGATCTTGCGTTAAGTCCTTCTTCAGTGAATGCAATTCCTGTATAGAAGCAATTTTTATATTCTAACATACGTTTAACATAGTCAAACGATAGGTTAAATTCTATTTTACGATCCATTGCACTTTGATGGATATTAATCATCTTTTTTGCAACTTCAATATCTGTTATTTCTTTTTGCTTTTCTGCTTTTGCAGGTTTTTTAGCTCTTGGATTTCCCATTTACTTTTTATTTATTATATGTAAGTTTAGTAATGATAGTCATATTCTTCTTCATTGAATTTATTTAAGCATTTTTCAATATGCTCTTGGCCGGCTTTTGCAAGTTTCATGAATATCATTTGTTCTTCAACGATTAGATCCATTAGACGAGATCCAACAAATTTTAAATCAGGTGATTTTTCATCATGATCCATATTAGTCCATGAAGCAAGCATAAAACAAGTTTCGGGACTTTGAGTAAAAAACGAAAGTGTAATTGAAGTATGATTTTTTTGAAGAAATTCTCCACTAAAAGAGATTTCCCAACCAGCATCCAGATATTCTTGAAGCTTACCATAGTATTCGTTAGGTTCCCATTTTAGAATTTCAAAAAATGAATATCTAGGAATATCTAAATGAGATTGGACTGGACATTTCTTTCCTTCCTTATCGGTCCAATAGTTAGTAATTGAAATAGATCCTTCTCTTAATTGAAAAGGTTTCCACTTTAGTTTTTCGAAATTTCTTAGTTTACCCATAATTAAATAGAATTTTTAAGAGAGAATTGGTATTGTGAAGGGCAAGAACCTTTTGTATAAACGTTGATTACGTTTTCTTTGTAAACAATTGCTTGGATAGAAGAATTGTTTTGTAAGTAGGTTTTAACCTTTTGAATTTTTTCATCAATAGATGAAGCACTTTTACAGATTAATTGAATTCCTTTAACAATACGAGAATTGATTTTCGTAGTTGGGATTGCGATTGAATTTAGGGAAAGAGTGTTGTTAGCCATAATTTAAAGTTTTATTTGTTTTTTGTTATATACAAATATAATCACTTTTCTTTAAATAAAAAAATGTTTTTGAACTTATTTTCAATAAAGTTATTAACATTTTTATAAACAAAAAAATCCGCTACTATAAAGCAGCGGACTTAAATTATAAGCTGTTTAGATTAAAATCTATAAAGAACACCGAATTTTACCGGGGATAGAGGGTTTGTTACTCCATCAAATCCTACAGTAAATGTAGAATTAGAATCTCCATTTGTATAACTTGCTAAGTTAGCAACATGTAATGTAAGAGCTAAATTGTTTGTTACAAAGTAATTTGCACCTAATCCTAGATTCACACCTAATGTGTTAGTTTTAGTACCAGCAGCATCGGTTGTGTTATTAGCTACGTCTAATTGTGAATAAGTTTTAAAATGATTTCCGATTGTTAAAAAGTAACATCTACCAAAAGCACCATAATTAAGAGTTTTTGTTCCTGTAGTATTTTTTGCTACTTCTCCAAATACCCCTACTGCAAAACGATCAGTTAAGAAATAACCAACGGTTGGTTTTAAACTATAAGATGCATCTACATCTGAAGTTTTTGTATAAGATGCAGTACCTTCTACAATTTTGTCTGATTTTTTAAAAGTTGTTTGTGCACTTGCCGTGAACGCTGTTAAGCTTAACACTAATGCTAAGATAACTAATTTCATTTGTTTTTTCATTTGTTTGTTTGTTTTTAATAATTGTGATATACTTGTTCTACTTGCACAATATATGCAAGCAGTTAATAATTATATAGAATCCTTCGTGGATGATCTATTATTGTACACTTAGATACCTTTCGGTATTAAGAGTTTTTAGCATGATGCTAATTGGATTCATTGCTTCTCCGGCTAAAACAGATTTTAGAATTGACGGAGAGAATCCACTAATAAGTGCAGTGTTATCTTCACCGACTTGTACAGGGAAATTATCGTGTCTTGAACATAGATTCCAGAAGATAACCTTTGGCATGGTATAACCAGAAGATTCATATTTTTCTTTAATCATATCCAATGCTTTGTTATTTCTACGAGTTGCTTGATTAAATTCCATATCAGACATAATTAAAATTGCCGTAGGCATTTCATCAGTAGGAACGTTATGTTTCGTAGCTTGATTAAGAATCATTTCAAAAGTAGCTTCTAGATCGGTTGACATTCCCCAATCAGACGATTGTAATTGTTGAAATCGAGAGTATAAATCACCTTTCAAATATTGGAGTTGTGGTCTAGAAGAGAATGTTACGAATGCGTCTTTAAAAGGTCCTTCATTTCTTTCTGATATATAAAGACCTAATGAGATACAAACATCCATTGCGGTCGTTTCACCGGATACCGAAGTTTCCATTGAACCCGAAACATCACATACCGGAAGTACTCGTTCTTTGGATCCTTCTAAGAAGTTAGGAAGAGCTTTCCATTGTTCATTTGATAGAGTTGAATTTCCTCGTTTAAGATTCTTCAAGATGTCGTAAGGATATACAGCACCTGAATTAATTTTTGTTTCTCCTTTTACTAGAGATTCCAAATAAGAACCAAATCCTTCTGAGTCATTTCGTTTAAAAGCATTTGTGTATCTTGACATTGCCAATGACGGAACGTGTGAGTAGTTGATATTTGCATAATCTTTATTACACATATTAGTTTCAACTACGTTTGTTAGTTTGACCAAGGTCTTTCTAAACTCTTTAGGAGTAAGACCCATTGCTACTCTAACTTTGTTTGATATGTGTTTTTTATTTGTAGAAACTTTACCACCGGTTCTTGGCATCCATTTAGCAAGTAATGAATTTCCTTTTTGTAGATTTTCTATTAACATACCTATTGCAAATGGTTCTACTGGAGTTCCGAATGTTTCGAATACATCATCCCATCTACCGAATTCGGCAATAAGGGGAAGGTTCAATATAACATCTTTTGGAAATCTTTCAGAAGTGTGTTTAAGTAAAATTCGGAAAGCTTCTCTTTCCCCTGCTCCTTGACGAATATCTCTTGCCCAGAAAAGTAATTTTCTAGTCAATAAAGGATCTTCGCTATAAGCAGCTTCGAATTTCGAAATTAGTCTTTGAATTCCTTCGTCTGAATTCAATTGAGGTCTCATTGCACCTATAACAAAAAATAGATCCAATACTGAATCTAACGTAGTGGAATTAGTTACCATTCCATTTTCGGTGAGAGTATCACTTGTACGCATTGCATTTACTAATGTAGACATATTTGTTTTATTTACGTTTTACTTACAATATATAAAAAATCAGGTTGTTGGGGTTCAAGTTTACAGATTTGAATTTTGAATTGCTGTATACAACCTTTGGTTTAATTTCAAAATAACAGGGTAGGGTTCTAGCGATCTTAATAAATGTTGAGCTTTTAGTTTTCTTGCTGTAACTACCCTTTTAAATTCAAAACAGATTAACGTTCAGTTTAGTTGAATAGGTTCTGTAAACCTACCATCTGAGTTTTTTAATTGGAGATGAGTACCAATTTGCTTAATCTTTCTCCGAAGAGGTTAAGATTATAGCTTCCATGTAGTTTGTAGTTTTATGGTTGCCGTATTTAATCTTTTATTGAATTGTATAATTTATATGCAGGTAATTTTTGGATAGTTTCAATCAAATTTTAATTTTTTCTAAAAAAGTATAAACCCCTTCATTGTAATTAAATAAGATGTACCACTTAGAATGGTTCCAATTTCCAGTACGAATTCGATATAAATCATTTTGTATATGTGGAGCATTTGAACTCATAACTGAATAAGCCTTAACTTCCGTTCTATCTCCATTTTCATCAATTAAGTCATGGTATATGTCGGCAGCTTCTCGGTACTTACCGGTTTCGATGAGAAAAACTTCTGCAACTTTACCTTGTCTTACTACTTTCTCTATTTCTTCTTTTGATCGATTTCTCCTCGTTGTGTTTGTAGAATAGAGTCTTTCTGTTTCTTGCTTTATAGCTCTCTCTAAGAATTCTCGATCCTTTATATCCGATTCGGTAAATTGCATCTTGTCCAGGTTTAGTTCGTTCGTTTAAAAATTTAATTAGTCGATTGACTATAACGTATGATAGGTTTTCGGGGTTTTGTAGTATTAAATTGATTTCCTCTTCACTCATTTTAGACATGAAGAATCCAAGTATTTTTTCACTAGGATCTATCATAGATTATTTTTTGTTTCGTCATATATGTCTGCCATTCGATATAAGTCATTTATCATATTTCTCCAAGTTGCTGAAGAACAAAAACAAGGTCTTAGACGAGGTTGATTTCGATCAGTATAAAAAACATCCCAATGAACCTCATGTATCTTATCGAATAAATCAGGGTCTTTTTTAGTCATATCTTTCCAATATCTAAAATCATACTGTTGTAAAGAGCAAATAAATTCATATTGGTGAAGTTCTAAGCATTTCGGTCGATAAAAAGGAAATGCTTCATTGAGGATTTGTTGACGTTCATCACAACCACAATCAATTCCTGTTTTATCACTAAACCATTTTACAACTTTCTTAATCCCCAGTAGAGTTGTGATTGATTCTATAACATCACCTAGTCCTCGCCAATCTCCGATTTTCAATTCATTTTTCTATTTTTAGTAAAGAGTTTCAAGATACTCAATTCTCTTTGTTGCTTCTTCAGTACCAATGGTTCTTAATTCTCGAATAACCCAAGTTAGTGCTAATCTACTGTATTTATGTTGTACCTCATCCATTGTAACGTGAGATTTTTCAAGCATATCAGTATATTCATCTACCCATTCGGAGTATTCCCATTGAATTTTTTCGATTGGTGTCATTGATTCGTAATCTTGGAATACGTCAATATCGTAGAACATAATATCCCAATTACCTTTCTCACCAAAATTAATAGAAAACTTAACCTGAGAATTATTGGTTGTTGATATTCCAATAATTATACCTACTTCATTTCGTACTAAAGGGCATTCATCCCCATACATATCGGCACAACCTTTGAAGAATACTTTATCCCCTACGACCAAATCTTTTCTGGAATCTTTCATAATCGTGTATTGTTTGTTTTATTTTTTCCTTACCTACTGGATTCATTGAGTGAACCAAACATTCAGGTAATTCAATTGATTGATCGATACAAAATTGTACAAAGAACTTAGCAGAATCTAATCCAGTTTTTTCTGTAAATTTTTCGGCTAGTTCATTGTAGTTTTCTTCGCCGTGATACATAGCAGGATCGTAATGTTCATCCGCTAAATCGTGATCGAAAGAAACTAATTCAGGGAATTGATCTAAGCTCCAACGATATAAGAATTCATTTATAAATTCATCATGACTTCTTACAACAACCCATTCTCGAGTTCCGTATCTTGGTTCGTGAGTATAAGACAAACAATCCGTAGGCTGTCGGACATCATCTAAAAATAAGTTATATGTTTCGTAGTTCATTATATGTTTTGTAAATCCCATGTTATTTATATGTATTAATTGATAAACGAATTCATTATAGGCTAAATAATCTTAGTAGAAAAGGTTTTTGAATTACATATTCATCATCTTCTACGATTTGAACAATAATATTTTTATCATCCGACGTGAGATTATTAAAATTTGAAAGTTTCTTTTTTAGAAGATAGGATAAGATAAGACCTTCCTTTTCTACTCGGTGATTAAAATACTTTATGAATTCATTCGTTTCGATGTGAGTGTAATCTTCTAACATTGAAATTTTTGATTTTTCTTCCATTGTAATCGTTTGTGTTTGCATATGTAATTTGTTTTTTGTTATATACAAATATAATACAAAAACCCGAGACTAAAAAATCTCGGGTTTAAAAGTTATTAACAATATTATGAATTTAATTGTTCCGGAGTTTCATTGGTATTTTCAGTAGGAGGATTTTTCTCTTTTTGAATTTGGCTAATCATATAACCTGCCATTGTGAATTCAACACCGGCCCAAAGGAGTAAATCAGATGAAGACATCGTATCGACTTTTTTGATAAAATATTCTATCATTCCCCATTGACCAATCCCAAAAGCTAAACCTGATTCGATTCTCTTTTTTGAAAAGAAAGATGGTTTATGTGAGTAAATATTTCGTATTTCTGTTATTAGCCATTTAATATTTGTCCATCCGAAAAAGTAAGTTTTCATTTTTACATTCTTATTTTGATTTCTCTATCTCTAAAGTTGCTTGAGTATTTCCGTTTGATTTGCAGGTAAATTGAATATCTTTTGGATCCTCTTCACCTTTTCTAATGGTTAGATTAAACTTAACAGAAGTATTAGAATTAAGATCAGTTATATTGATTACTGATTTAGGATTTTCTAAACCTCCATCCATTAAGTAGATCATTTCACCTGCTGGATATTTTTCATCTTTAGCAACACCGTTTGAATTTCCGATAACTTTAAAGAACGTAGGATTAATCCCAGTTAAACTCATACCGAAAGCAACTCCTTTAAGAATATTATCATCAATTGTGCTAGGGTTAGAAAGGAGTTTATTTGCTAATTTAACCGATGCGAATTTAGATTGAATTTTATCTTTATCCCCGTTTCCGGTGTAGCCAGTATCTTGAACTAAGTTAATTGTAGTAACTGATTTTTTGCATGATGCTGCTATGTTAGATCGATAGTCTTCGATCGATTTTATTAAATCATCATTACTCATATTCAATTCATCTTTAGTAACATTATATTCTTTCTCGTCGGTAGTTAGAGATTTTAAGAATTGTTTTGCTTTACCTGCTTGAGCTTTCTCTTTCTTCAAAGATATTGCAATTACAGACCCAATGATTGGATTCTCTTCAACAATATTTCCTATGAATTCATGTCTAAAAAGAAGATTAAGCTTTTCAATACTATCTGCTTGAATATTCTTAGCTATATCGGAAACGTAATTAGGTATTTGTTGTTCTACCGAAGGGTCAATTAAATAAATATCACCTGGACACCATTTATCTGCTTGGAAACTTGTTAATTTTGAACCTAGAGTTCTAATACTATTGAATATTTTATTTCTTGATACGGTATAAGAATTTCCGCCTAATCGATTTTTTATTAAATTAGCAGCTGACCAAAAGTCTACTAAATCACCTACTGTTTTTTTGTTTATTGACAAATCGGCTAAGTAAACCGAAATCTCATCAACCGTTTTAGAATCTAATGCTTCTGATGGAATTTTTGGTTGAACATCATTCATTAAAGTACCAATTATGTGTCGAGCAGTATGTTCAGTAGGAGCACTATTAATATCGGAATAATAAAAATAGATAACCATACCTTCTTTAACATTAGTTGTTGTTTCACCAGATCTTTTAGATTGAATCAAATAATTAGTATCCGGGAAAACTACAAGATATATGTTAGTATCAGTTTCTGTTTTCATTAAAGAATTCTTTGGATGTTTTAGGACATCAGAAGCTTCATCCTTTCCTATCTCTTTGATAGGACCTGATTTTGGAATTAAATAAAATTTAGGTGCAGATAGAGTTTCAATATCTTCGTCTGTCCAATTAAATGTAAGTTCAACTAATTCACTAGGAACCTTATTCTCAAATTTAGGGTGTGTAATATATGAAGCACTACGATTCCTCCAAACGTTAGCTTCATTTACCTCATCTAACCAATTAGTGAATTCTTTGAATTTTAGCATTTTCATGTTTATGAATTAAATATGTTTGGATATTGTTCTACACATTCAATAGGGAATGGAACCTTAGCAGCAAGCAATCTAACCCGGAAGTCACCTAGTATTGCATCTAATTTATCTTTATGAATAAATTTAGAATCAGTTGTATGTCTCCAAATATCTTCAAAAGTCATTATTTCAGCAATAGGAACTGTCGGTCCAAATGCTAATTCAGCAATAACTTCTGGTGTATTAGACATAAATTTATCTTGGTCATGTAACAACGAAGGATTCTTAACAAGTCCTTTTTTACCCATAAAAGATTTTGTTACTGCAACAACACCTTGATTCAAACGAAGAACATATGAACGATATTCTTCAACTTCTCCCTTATCGGTTAGTTTAGTTGTTTCCCTTTTTGAATTGCTTATAATATTCATTAGTAGAATATTTCTATAAAGGCCTTTATACTTAGATTCTGCTTTCGTGAAGTCCGGTGAGTGATACATAAAGGTTGAAAAATCTAAGTTGTCGGTTAACATTAAATCGATTTGTGCAATACCTTTTTTCTTATCCCCTTCAATCGGAACTCCAATTGAAACTTGTTGGAATCCTTTACTTAATGCAGTTGTATAACCGGCACCTTTCAATTTAGAATCCATAAATTCGAGAACTTGAGATAAATCAATACCGTTTTCTCCTGCGATTCTATCAGCAAGAACAGCTATATCAATATCTCCTGAAGTTTGATCCGGTGATTTCTTCTTAAATGAACCAATTGGTCTTGCATAATCTTCAGTAAGTCCTATGATCGGATATACATTTTTAATTACGAAAGAATATGTTGCATCAATTTCTGATTGTGAAATTGGTCTTGCATCTTCAACGGCATTACCTCCTTCATTAAGGATTTGTGCAACGAATTGTTTAAATTTTAGCATTTATTATCTATAGTTTTTATTAATATATCCATCAACATCTTTCTTATCATAACCTAGAAGCTCTCCTATTCTTCGAGTTTCTTGTTCAGTCGCTTCGTATGATAGATAACCTCCATATTTATTAGCAATCTTTGCTAACTCTTTAGCTTTTTTATCAGCGCCTTTATTGAAATAGATATAAGCATCAAATTCGTTTTTAGGTAATTTGATTGTTCCTAAGTTATGCGTCTTAACTAAATTCCAAAATTCATCTTTACTTATATCAACCGCAGTTTTAATAGTAATAAATCCCATATCTCTCTTTCCATCGATAACCGTTTGTATACCACTTTTATCACGGTAAGCTTCTTCTGCTCGAATAGACTCTTCCAATTTTATTGAAAGGTTATTCTCTGAAGCAGAGATGAATTCGTTGAATTTTAGCATTATTTGATTTGACTAACGTTTGTTACTTTTTTACCTTTAGTTTCTTCGTCATTATCATCAGCGAAGTAAAGAAGACCTGCTTTAATTAGACGATTGTAAATTTCATCTTTAACGATAGAAAAATCAATTGAATTTCCTGTATTTTCCCATGTATCAGCTACATATTCAGGATCGATCCAACCATAACCTGATTTGATATTTTTAACCATATCAGCATAGTCCATTTCGAAAGCTTTAACAGCACCTTCATTAATTACAGATTCTTTAATAACATTCGCTTTAATTAAAGCAGTAGCAATATCAGCATGTTTTTCTGATTTTACATTTAAGGTTGACATAATTTCTTTGCCATATTTATCATGTAACTGCCATACTGTCTTTTTTCCAGCATCTTTATCACCCTTTGATTTTGCATAATCTATAAGATAAGCAGAATACATTGCATTTAAAGTGTCAAATTGTTTTCTTTGCCAATCAACGATAGGTAGATCTTTTATAGTATGTTGACCTTCATTAACGAATTCGTCGTATTTAGGTATGTAATTTTTCATATTTTAATATGTTGTTTTTTTTACGATTGTTTGTTTAGAATTTCAAATACCCTAGGTTGTTCATCTAAATAAACTTTAGTATCTACCCAAATTGAACCTAATCTCTTTTCGTTATCTTTATCTGTAATATCAGTTATTGTTAATAGAGTTGCATTAATCGATTGACCTACTTTATTTTGCCATTTAAGTTGAGTATCATTTAACCAATATTGTGAATTATGAATTCGGTATGTAGGTCTATCCGGGCTGTTACCGTGAGGCTTAACTATGAAATATTGATAGTGAACAAACATGGTTCCACCTGCAAAATCCCATATTCTTTCCATTGCTTCATCTGTAGTAGTAGAAGTTTTCGGCATTAGTTTTTTAAATAATTTAGAATCTACTGTATTCTTTCTATCTAAAACATCCGGTTTAAAATTGTTAAATGTTGTTTCGGTTAAATTTATAGATTCATCAACATTAATCCCTCTCTTCTTTAAAATCTTTTCGATTTCTTGGTATGCTTTTTTGTAATCAGCTTTTGGATATTCAAACCCTTTTTGCCAATAAGCAAATCCATCTAATGCACCTCGGTACATAGCTTTAAGTTCATCATCTTTCATGCTATCGTTAAACACGAAAGGTCCGACCCAAGCTTCATTAGTAGTAGATTCATTAACAATAGATAAAACTTTATCGATGATAGTTTGAATATCACTTTTATCTTTTACGTATTTCAAATCAGGGATGTATTTGAAAGCTTTTTGAACTTGTTCGGCACTAAATTTACCATTGCTGTCTGGCTTAGTATGATTTGGCATAGAATAAGCAAGGCTTTTTGAAACCTTTTCTATTTGATCAGGTCTGATATTTTCATTTATGAATTCTTCGTATTTAGGTATATAATTTTTCATATATCTTATATGTATTTTTTAAGCTCTTTATAAAACGAATGTACTGATTTAGGTGTAAGTTTTTCAAATTCCTTTTCGTCTCC
>Ga0114966_10002275_pt1 | contig 17202 bp, 18 predicted proteins | sample M_130207_XF_Meta_FD_87029 | JGI IMG/M metagenome (GOLD analysis project Ga0114966, IMG submission 87029) | Freshwater microbial communities from Lake Montjoie, Canada to study carbon cycling - M_130207_XF_MetaG | ecosystem: Environmental > Aquatic > Freshwater > Lake | place: Lake Montjoie...
CATGGTCACAGTCCCAGGTAGTTGCGGCGCAATTCGGGGTCGCGCGCGAGAACGTCGGCAGGACCTTGCATCGCCACCCTGCCGTTCTCGATGATCGTCGCGCTGTGGGCGATCGCCAGCGATTGCAATGCGTTTTGCTCCATCAGCAGAATCGACTGGCCGGCTTGGTTGATGCGCCGGATCAACGCGAACATGTCGTCGACCAGCATCGGCGACAGTCCCAGCGAAGGCTCGTCCATGATCAGCAGTTCAGGCTCCGACATAAGCCCGCGCCCGATCGCCAGCATCTGCTGCTCGCCGCCCGACAGGGTGCCGGCCGACTGCGCGAAGCGCTCCTTGAGTCGGGGGAAAATGTCCACCACCTTAGCCAGGTTCTGTGCACGGCGCGCCTTGCCCCGCACCAGGCTGCCGAGTTCCAGGTTTTCGAGTACGTTGAGGTTCGGAAAGACCCGGCGTCCCTCCGGCACATGGATCACGCCGCGCTTGACGATCTCGGTCGAACTCAGGCCGATCAGTTCTTCGCCGCAGAATTTGATCGAACCGGAGAACGGTCGGATCAGCGCCGAGATGGTGTTGTTGAGCGTGGACTTTCCCACGCCGTTGCTTCCCAACACGGCGACCACCTCGCCCTGTCCGACGTCAAGGTCGATGCCGCGCAGGATCTCGACGCTGCCGTAGCCGGCGTGCAGGCGGCGGATTTCAAGCATGCTGCGCTCCCGCTTCGCGCGCCTGCCCGGCGGCGCCGCGGCCCAGGTAGGCTTCGATTACGGCCGGATTTGACACCACCTGCTGAGGGTCCCCCTCGGCGATTATTTTTCCGTAGGACAGCACATAGATATGGTCCGACAGGCTCATCACCGCGTGCATCACATGCTCGATCAGCAGCACCGTGACGCCGCTGTCGCGGATCGCGCGGATGATGGCGATGATCTCCAGGATCTCCGACGGGTTGAGCCCTGCCATCACCTCGTCGAGCAGCAGCAGTCGCGGCGACGTGGCCAGCGCGCGCGCAAGCTCGAGCCGCTTGCGTCCGGCCACCGTCAGGTCGGCCGAGGGTTGCTCCAGCATGCGTTCCATGCCGACCTGCCGCGCGATCGCCCGCGCGTGCTCCCATGCCGCCTCGCGCTGTGCGAAGCGCTGGTAGGCGCCAACCGCGATGTTCTCGTGGACCGTGAGCTTGGCAAAGGGCTGCGTGATCTGGAAGGTCCGCACCATGCCGCGGCGCGCTATCTGGTGCGCCGGCAGACCGGTAATGTTTTCTCCCAACAGCTCAACGCTGCCCCCGTCGACCGGCAGGAAGCCGGCAATCGCCGCGAACAGGGTGGTTTTTCCCGCGCCATTGGGGCCAATGAGTGCAACGATGCGGCCCGCATCGACCTGCAGGCTCGCGTTGTCGACCGCACGCAGACCGCCGAAAATCTTGCTCAATCCGGAGATGCGCAGCATCAGCGGGTCTCCTTGCGTGGCTGCGGTCGGCGCTTGAACAGGTCGATCAGGCCGTTGGGCAGGTACGCGATGATCAGCACCAGCAAAGCGCCATAAAGCACCAGTGAAAGCCCCTGGACCTGGGTGATAGCGCGCGTTCCTTCGCTGGCCAATGCCAGCAGAACGGCGCCGATCAGCGGTCCGTAGACGGTGCCCGCGCCACCGATGATGCTCACCAGAAGCATCTCGACCGACTTGTCGACGCCGAACACGATGGTCGGGTCGATGTACAGGAAATACTGCGCGAAGAAGCAGCCGCCTACGCCGCACAGTGCGCCCGACAGCAGCATCACCCGCACCTTCTCGGCGAATACGTTGATGCCCAATGCCATCGCCGACTCCTCGTTCTCGCGTATGGCCGCCAGCCGCGCGCCAAAGCGCGAGCGTCGCAGCCATTCCGCCAGCGCCACCGACAGCAGCGTCAGCAACAGGATCAGGTAGTAAAAGCCGCTGCGCTCGGCAAACTGGAAGTTGGCGGCGCCGGCCTTCATCGGTATGAGCATGCCAAGGCCGCCGCCGGTGAGGTCTGTCGAGTTGGCGATGATCCGCAGTACCTCGGCAAACGCCAGGGTGATCAGCGCAAAGTAGGAGCCCCGCAGTCCGGCGCGAAAGGACAGGACCGCGATCACCCCGCCCACCAGCGCACCTGCCAGCGCCGCCGCCGGCAGTCCGGCCCAGGGCGACATGCCAAAGCGCAGTTGCAAGATGGTCGACGCATAGGCGCCGGCGCCAAAGAACGCGACATGGCCAAAGGACAGCTGTCCGGCGAAGCCGCCCGCCATGTTCCATGACTGGCCGATGAAGGCGTAAAACAGAGCCAGCACGCCGAAGTTCACCGCAAAGTTCGATGGAAAAACGAAGGGAAACGCCAGCGCTGCAGCGAGCACCGCCAAGTGCAGTTTCCAGGGTACGGGTTGCAATTGCGAGTTCATCGCCGCGCTCCGAACAGGCCCGAGGGGCGCAGCAGCAGGATCAGGATGAAGATCAGCGAGATGCCTATTTGCCCCAGACTCTCGCCCAGAAACAGGCCGCCGAAGGACTCGGTCAGGCCGACGATCATGCCTCCGACCACCGCGCCCAGAAAGCTGCCCATTCCGCCGAGCACCACGACGGTGAAGGCAACCAGCACGAAAACGTGGCCGATGGTGGGTGACACATAAAAGATCGGCATCAGCAGGCAGGCTGCAGCGCCCAGCGTCGCCAGCCCGATGCCGTAGGAGATCGCGAATATGCGGTCGACGTCGATGCCCACCAGCCGTGCGCCGACGCGCTCCTTGGCCACCGCGCGGATGGCGCGGCCGGTGTCGGTACGCTGTATGAACAGCGCCAACGCCGCGCACAGCAGCATCGCGACGGCAAACGAGATCAGCTTGGGCAGCGGAACCAGCGTGGGCCCGAGTTCGATCATCGTGTCAGAGTAGGAAACCGAGATGGTTCGTGAGTCGCCTTTGAACAGCATCAGCGCGATGTTTTCGATCAGGATCGACAGGCCCAGCGTGATCAGCAGGATGTTTTCGTCGCGTCCGCTGGACAGTCGGCCGATCACGCCCTTGTAGATCGCATAGCCCAGGCCGTACATGGCCGGCACCATCACCAGCATCGACAGGTAGGGGTCGATCCCAAATTTGGTGAGCAGGTAGAACACGCCGAACATCGCGAGCATCAGCATGCTGCCATGCGCGAAGTTGATGATGTGCAAAACGCCGTAAATCAGCGTCAGGCCGCTGGCGACAAGCGTGTACATGCCGCCGAGCAGCAGTCCGTTGATGGCCGCCGCCGCGAGGATGGTTGGATCCAAAGCGAGTTCCCGGTTGAGGCCCGCACGCTGCGGCGTGCGGGCTGTTGGAGGCTAGCCGAAGTTCAGCTGAACTTCGGGCGCGGGAACACCGGCTTGACGGCGGCAAATTCGTTGGGCCAGACCACATCGATATCGGTGCGCGATGCCTGCAGCAGCGCTGCGCGGCCGCCCTGGTTCTGGCCATTCACGAACTTGGTGGGTCCGTAGGGCATGAAGTGGTCGGCCCAGGTGCTGACCTCAAGCGCGGCGATTACCTTTTCTTTGTCGGCGCTCTTGGCGTTTTCGAGCGCGTCGGCGAACAGCTTGACCGAGTTGTACGTGCAGTAGACCTCGAAGGTGAACAGGTTGTCCTTGGCCTCGACGCGCTTGCGCATGTCGAGGGCCTTCGGGTTCTTGGGGTTGTACCAGTGGTTGAAGTCCATCATGTACTGGGCGACTTCGGGCTGTTCCTTGACCAGCTTGTAGTTGAAGCCACCGCCGAGCACGCTGAACATTCCGGCCAGATCGACCTTCTGCTGGTAGATGGTGCGGGCAATCAGCACATACTCGTTCTGGTAGTTGCTCATGATGACGATGTCGGGCTTGATCGCCTTGATGCGCAGTACCAGGTTGGTGAAGTCGCGCGTCGGGGTCGCGTGCTTGAGAACCTCTTTCACCTCAAGGCCGATTCCCGACAGCTTGGCCGATAGCAGCTTCGCGGTGCTGGTGCCGAACTCCGAGTCCTCGTGCACGATCACGGCGGTCTTGGCAAGGCCACCGGCGGTTTTGTTGACCTCTGCCAAACCTGCGAAGGCGTCGTCGACGCACTTGCCGTTGCCCGGCGCTAGCCGAAAGACATTCTTCAGCCCGCGGCTGACCAGCGCGTCGGACACGCCGACGTCTATCAGGAACGGCGTGTTGTACTTGGCGGCGGCCTGCGTCGCCGGCAGCGCGATGCCGCTGGCAAAACAGCCGACATAGGCCGCCACGCCTTCTTGCTGCATGCGCTCGACTTCGCTCACGCCAACCTCCGGGCGCGATTGGGAGTCGCCCAGCAGCGCCTCGAGCTTGGCGCCGCCCATGGACTTGATTCCGCCGGACGCATTGATTTCGTCGATGGCGAGCATGCCGCCCAGACGCGACTGGCCGCCGCTGTAGGCCAGTGCGCCGCTGACCGGGTGCAACAGGCCGACCTTGATCGACTTGGCTTGCGCCAGCGAAAGGCCCGGAACCCCGAGCACCGCGCCGGCAGCGCCGGCTTTCAGGATGGAACGACGTGTGATCCGGGAATGCGAAGTCATGGTGTGTCCTTGAAGTGGTGCCCAACGGGTGATCGCCGGTGTTGCGAAGTTTATTGTTCCATTTCTAGAACAATTGGCCTAGACTATGCCCGAGACCTCCTGATTCGTCAACACCCGAAAAAGCCCCGCCGTGGGCCTTGTGCCCGGATGGACCACCACCTTTACGACTACAGCGCGCTACCGTCGCGCACCCGTTTTCAATGGGCCGACGGCCGGGGCCTTGCCGCCTATGCGCTGCTATTCCTGGAGCACTGGGAACTGACGCCGCCGGCCGACGCGCTGCGCGACCCGCGCATGGTCGGCGAGTACGGCAGTTTCGCGCCCGACTACCGCAGCTGGTCGCAGCGCGAATACGGGCTGCGGGTGGGCATATTTCGCGCGATCGACGCACTGCGCGAGGTGGGGCTGCGGCCGGTGGTTGCGGCCAACGCGATGGCTTTGCGGCGCCTTCCGGCGCTGGTGCAGCTGTTCAATGACTGGGGCTGCGAATGGGTTGCGCATGGCGACTACGCCACCCGGATGATGCACGCGAACATGGACCTGCCGACGCAGCGCGCCACCATCAACGGGTCGATTGAGGCGGTGCTGCAGGCGACGGGCCAGCGTCCGCAGGGCTGGCTGAGCCAGGACTGGGGCACCACGCCCGATACACCGGCGTTGCTGGCGGCGGCGGGGATAGGCTACACGCTGGACTGGTGCAACGACGACCAGCCGTACTGGATGCACACCGAGCCGCCGCTGCTGTCGATCCCGTTGTCGAGCGAATGGGACGATGTGCAGTGCCAGTGGCTGCGCAACCTGGAACCGCGCGCCCACACCGAACTCGCCGTAGCGGCTTTCGAGCGGATGCGCCAGGAATGCGCGCAGCAACAGCGCGCGGCCGTGTTTGCGCTGCCCATCCACCCTTGGCTCAGCGCCATGCCCAGCCGCATTGGCGCGCTGCGCACGCTGCTGGCCCGGTTACGCGCGCACAGCGATGTGCTGTGGACCACGCCGGGCGCCCTACTTGCATCGACACCCCGGAGCCAAAATTCATGCCCGCCAACGACGACCCTTGTACCGATCGCCCCGACGACTACCTCGATACCCTGAGCCGCTTTGCGGCCGGGGTTGAATTCGCAGCGCTGGCGCCGCCCGCGCGCGAGCAGACGCTGTGGATACTGGCCGACACCATCGCCGCCATCGCGGCCGGTTCGGCCGAACCCGAACTGCGTGCGCTGGCGGCCATGCAGGGCGAGGGCGGCGCTGCCACCTTGATAGGCCTGGGGCGCGGCGCCGGTGCGGACGCGGCAGCGCTTGTCAACGGCTGCGCCGGAACCTTTCTGGAGATGGACGAGGGCAACCGCTTTTCGCGCGGCCATCCGGCGGTGCACGTGATACCGGCCGCGCTGGCACTGTGCGAGCAGCGCCAGGCGCCGGCGGCCTTGTTTCTGTCGGCCCTGGTCACTGGCTACGAGGTGGGTTCGCGGCTGGGCGCTGCCAGCAGGCTGCGTGCCGCGATGCATCCCCACGGAACCTGGGGCACTATCGGTGCCGCTGCGGCCTGTGCGCGCATCGCCGGTTTGCAGCCCCACGCGATGCGCGAGTGCATCAACATCGGCGCTTCGCTGAGTACTGCCACATCCAAGCAGACCATGCTCGAAGGCGGACTGGTGCGCAACGTCTATGCCGGCCTGAGCAACCGATCGGGATTGCTCGCGCTGCAGTTGACGGACAGCGGCTTCACCGGCGAACGCGACGGCCCCGCGTCCTTGTTTGGAAAAATCGTGTCTGAGCATTTCGACACCGCCGAGGTGCTGCGCGGGCTTGGCCAGACCTGGCACCTGATGCAAAACTATTTCAAGCTGCACTCCTGCTGCCGTTTCAACCACGGAACGCTGGACGCCATCGACGCCATCGCTGCGCTGACGGCTTTGCCGCGGCCGGAGCAGATCGCGCATATCGCGGTCAGCAGCTACGCGATGGCGGCCGAGTTGTCCGATCCGGCACCGCGCAATACCCTGGCGGCGAAGTTCTCGCTGCCCTTCGCGGTCGCGACGCGGCTGGTCAACGGCAGCAGCGCGATGGCGAGCTTTAGCTGGGACGCCGTGCGCGACCCGGCGGTGCTGGCGCTCGCGCAAAAGGTTCGCGTACAAGAAGATCCGGCGATGACGGCGCGCCTTCCGCTGGAACGCCCGGCCAGGGTCGTCATCACGCTGCGCGACGGTGGCACGCTGGTGGGCGAGGCCGGCGTGAACCGCGGCGACGATGCGTCGCCCTACACCCGTGACGAACTGCGCGGCAAGTTCATGAACCTCACCGGACGCGTCTGGAGCGCAGCACACGCCGAGCAGCTGCTTGGGGCAACGCTGGCGCTTGGCGATCCGGGCGCTAGCCTGGCGCAGTGGAGCGCGCTGCTGCGCCGCCTGCCGTTGACCTGACCGGTTGGGTGTCTGCGGGTTCAGGCGCCCGGCCGCACCCGAACCTGGTGGCGTAGCAGCACCTCCGATCCGCTTGCCGACGACGCGATGGCCGCGTCGCAGACTTCCAGGTTGGCCAGGCCCCAGCGTGCGTCGTGCAGCGCCGGCGCCTTGCGGCTGATGGCGTCGTACAGTTCGGCCAGAACCAGGTCGCGCGGGCTGCGGTCGGTGGCTAAGGGGATATCGCGCTGACCCTCGTCGGTATAGACCGTCAGCCCCTGCGGCGACTGGCGGATGTCGCCGCCCTCGCAGCTCACCACCGTCAGGCCGAAAAATGGCGGGTGCGGCGACGGCCCCCAGTTGGCGTTGCGGGCGCGCTCTTGCTTGGCACGCAGCTCCTCTTGCGCCGACATGCGCGGACCGTCGGCGCCGGGGCGGGGCCCGGTGCGCGGGGGCTGGCTGAAACCGCTTTCACCGATGTTGAAGCACAGCGCGGCGCTGTCGAAGCCCCCGTAGCCGTTGTAGATCGCCGTCGCAGCCGCGCCGTCTTCGAAGTCCAGAAACACCATGTGCGCGCCGATGCCGCGCCGCTCGGCACGCCAGTCGAAGGTCTTGGCGCGGACGCTGCGCACCATGCCGCCGCACAGCAGCCGCAGTATGTCGAACTGGTGTGATCCCTGGCGGTAGGTGACGCCCCCGCCCAGTCGGACGTCGAGCTCGTCGACCCTGCGCGGGCGGTGCATCCAGTCGCTGTAGCACCAGGTGTTGACCATCTGCACCCGCCCCAGCGTGCCGCCAACGATCAGATCGCGCATGGCCTTGACCGGCAGGTCATAGCCGTGCGAGTGGCCGACCAGGCAGACCAGGCCGGCTTCCTCTGCGGCGACTGCCATTGCCATGGCGCGCTGGAGGTTTTCGGCCATCGGTTTTTCGACCAGCACATGCTTCTTGGCGGCCACCGCCAGCAGCACATGTTCCAGATGCAGTTCGGTCGGCGTCGCGATGTAGACCGCGTCGAGGTCGCGGTGGTCCAACATGCTGGCCAGCGACGGGTAGACGGCCGCGCCGAGCGCGCCGCCGATTTCCTGGCGCAGGCTGTGCGAGGCGTCCGCAATCGCCACCAGTTCGCATCCCGGGTGCGCAGCGATGGCGGGCAACATCGAGCGCCCCGCGGTGCCGAAACCGGCGATGCCCAGGCGCAGGCGGCTGGCCGTCGTCGGGGCGGGGTTGCCAGGGTTTTCCAGCGCTTTCATCGGGCCTTTTTGATCACGACATCGTCGTACAGCTGGCGCCCGCGTTCGTCGCCGATCTCGCCCAGCAGTGACGCAAACCAGACAGGGTCGTTGGCCTCGACCGCCAGGCGCCCCTTCCACTTGGGGTCGAGCAGGTCCTGGTAGGTTTTCGGCAGTTCGTCTTTTCTGACCCGCTTGGTGTTGTAGGCGGCGGTGAATACGTCGAGATTGAAGGCGGTCCACTGTCGGTGCGCCGGCAGCGCCGCCGGCATCAGATCCTGCTGCGCCGGCGACCACAGCGCCTGCAACAGCTTCTCGCGCCGGTTGGCTTCGATGTCCAGCACCACCTGGACGATCGGGTGCGCGAAATAGACCGATGGCTCGCCCTCCCTGCGCGCGCCGTCGATCAGGCGCGCAAGGGGGTCGGCGCCCTGGTAGCTCGCCACCTCCTGCACGCTGCGGCTGTCCCTGCCGGCCTCTGCCGCCAGGCCGTGTGCGCTGGCGGTGCATAGCAGTAGTGCGGCGGTGAATGTGCGCATCAGGCTGTTCATGGTCGTCTCCACAGGGTGGCCTATGCTAGCGCAGGCCCTTTTCCGACAGAATAAGCAGCGTTCCGACGACGCCCAGTGAGGCCGCCAGCAAGGCGGCACGGCTGATGTTTTCCTTGCCACGCAGAACCACAAAGGTCAGCCGCATGGAAAGCGAGCCAATCACCCATGCGCACGGCCTCGGGCGGGTCTGCCGCAAAGGGATTCAGACATCCATCGTTGACGCCGCGAACAACTCGTCAACGCCTACCAGACGCTCGCTCAGGCCCTGCTCGTGCACATAGCGGGCAATTGTCTCGATCACCTTGCGCGAGGCCTTCATTCCGTAGGCCTTGGGGTCTTCCTGCAGCATGGCCTGTGCCCCGGGGTCGATCAGTCCGCAGTCGAAAGTTGTCGGATAGGGCCATGCTCAGCGTCAGCAGTTCTGCGCTCATCATCGTCCTTTCATTATTCGCAGTATCAGGTGACCGGGCTCGTCTGCCCGAATTCCGGTCGACGCCATTCGCCGCTGTTGAGCACCTGGCGCAGCTGCTCAACAGCGTTCCATATATCGGCGAAGCCCAGCGTCAGCGGTGTCAGGCCAAAGCGCAGTATGTCGGCGTGCCGGTCGCCGTCGCCGGCGCGGAAGTCGCCGATCACACCACGCGCTGCCAGCGCCTGCACGATGGCGTAGGCGCCGCTGGCTGCGTCTGCGCCTGCGCGCGTCAGAGCCACCTGTGACCCGCGGCGTGCGTGCGCGCGCGGTGTCGCAAGGCCCAGGCCGTGGCCTGCACAGCGCTGTTCGACCAGTGCGATGAAGAGGTCGCTCAGCGCCAGCGACTTGGTACGCAGCGCATCCATGCCGCCGAGCGCCTGCGCGGCATCGAAGGTGTCGAGCCCGCACTCAAGCGCGGCCATCGACAGGATCGGCTGGGTTCCGCAGAGATAGCGCGTGACGCCGCCGGCGGGTAGGTAGTCCGGCGTGAATGCGAATGGCGCCGCATGGCCCCACCAGCCTGCCAGAGGCTGCTCTACCCGGTTGGCGTGCTGTGGCGCGACCCAGACGAAGGCGGGTGCACCCGGTCCGCCGTTGAGGTACTTGTAGCCGCAGCCGACGGCGAAATCGGCGCCGTCGGCCTTGAGCGCTACCGGCACCGCTCCCGCGCTGTGCGCCAGGTCCCAGACCGTCAGCGCGCCCGCTGCATGGGCCAGGCGCGACAGCGCTGCCATGTCGTGCATGGCACCCGTGCGGTAGTTCACATGCGTGAGCATCAACACCGCCACGTCGTTGCTCAGGCTGCCCGGCAGTGCATCGTCTTCGACCAGTTGCAGCGTGAAGCCGCGCTGCCGGCACAGCGCCTGTGCGATGTAGAGGTCGGTTGGAAAGTTGCTGCGCTCGCTGAGAACGCGCTGTCGCCCGGGCGCGTCCTGCGCGGCGATGTCCAGCGCAGCGCCGAGCACCTTGTGCAGGTTGATCGAGGTGCTGTCGGTGGCAACCAGTTCGCCCGGGTCGGCGCCCACCAGCGCCGCGATACGGTCGCCCAGACGTTGCGGCATGTCGAACCAGCCGGCGTCGTTCCAGGACCGGATCAGGCCCTGGCCCCACTCCTGCGCCACCACCGCGCCGACCCGCGCCGCAGTGGCCTTGGGCAAGGGGCCGAGCGAATTGCCGTCGAGGTAGATCACGCCAGCGGGCAGGCTGAACTGTTCGCGCAACCCGCGCAGCGGATCCTGCGCGTCGCGCAGCAGGCAGTCGTCCAGGGTGATCGCAGGCATGGTCAGGGTTGGCATGGCAGGTCGGCGGCTCCGGTTGCCGGGGATAAGCGCACGCCGACGCCGCTGCGTGCCAGGCCGCTTAGAGCGGCGCGATCTTGAATAGCTTCTCGGCGTTGGTCTGGAAAAAGGCGCGCTTGACCTCGGCCGGCATGTCCATCGCGTCGAGCGCGTGCACTTCCTCGACGGCGTGCTGGTAGGGGTAGTCCATCGCGTAGAGGACCCGGTCGGTCCCCACCAGATCCTGTGTGAACTTGATCGCCTGCGGCCAGGCCATCCCGCTGCAGGTGATGTGGAAGTTGTCCTTCAGGTAATCGCTGGGCTTGCGCCCGATCGGCTTGATCGCGTCGTAGCGCTTGGAACGAACCGTCGCCGCATGCATGTAGTCGAGCCGGTACGACCAGAACGGCAGCGCCTCGCCCATGTGACCCAGGATGATTTGCAGCTTGGGGAAGCGGTCGAGCGCCCCCGAGGTGATGATGCGCAGCGCGTGCAACCCGGTCTCGACGCCGAAACCGTAGACGGCTCCGTCGAGACCGGCTTCCAGAAAATGCCCGATCATGCTCGCCGGCATCGCGTTGGGATGCAGGTAAATCGGCGTATCGTGCGCCTCGGCGGCCTCGAAGATGTCCCAGAATTTTGGGTCCGACAGATACTCGCCGTGGGTATGCGAGTTGATGACCACCGCGTGCAGGCCGAGTTTGCTGACGCAACGCTCGATTTCCTTGGCTGCGGCGGCCGGGTCCTGCGGCGCCACCGCGATCATTCCGGCGAGCCGGGTCGGGTGGCGCGCGATCGCTTCGGCGAGCATGTCATTGGCCTGCGGCGCGAATGCCACCGCGGTGTCGCGGTCCATGATCTGCACGCCGGGCGAGGTCAGCGCCAGCACCTGCACGTCGACGCCTGCCTCGTCCATGTGGCGGATCCGCTGTTGGTCCAGATCCAGCAGGCACGACATGATGTGCTGTGCGCGCTCGCTGGGGCTGCTCATGTAAAAGCCCATCAGGTTGGCAAAACCCGGGTCAACCGTCTTTTGTTGCAGGATCTTGCGGTAGATGTCGATCAGCTCCTTGGGCGCGAAGGCCTCCTCGGTAGCGATGCGGCGGTAAGCGGCGGGTGCCGGAGGGGGGATGCGCATGGGGCTCCTTGCTGCGTTGGTTGTGGCGCGTTGCGATGCTTCATTGTCGCCGGGTGGCGGGTCCAGGGTGATAATCGTGCGCGGCGGGGCGTGCGCGGCGGGGCGCGGCGGTGCCAATCCCTATGCTGGACCGGGCAGCCTGGTGGTGGTGGCGTGTCAATGCTTGTCAATCTTTCGGGAGACATTTTCATGAAGCGTTCTTTGCTCGCCTTCGCAGCACTCCTTTTCGCCGCCGCCGCAGGGGCCCAAACGGCCGGCGCCGACTATCCCAGCAAGACCATCAAAATCGTGGTGCCATTTACCGCCGGCAGTGCGACCGACATCATGGCGCGCGTGGTGGGCGAGCGGCTCAGCGCCAGCACCGGGCAGGCGGTGGTGGTCGAAAACCGGCCTGGCGCCGGCGGCACGCTGGGCTCCGCGCAGGTTGCTAGGAGCGAGCCCGACGGCTACACACTGCTGGTGGTGTCCACCGGCCATGTCGTCAACCCGACGCTGTACCCTGGACTCGGCTATGACACGGTGGGCGACTTCGCCGGCGTTTCGCCGCTGGCGGCGCTCCCCAGCGTGCTGGTGGTCGGTGCGGGCAGCCCGATCAAATCGGTAGCCGAACTCATTGCGGCTGCCAAAGACAAGCCCGGTCAGCTCAACTATGCGTCGGCCGGCGTGGGCAGCGCCACCCATGTGAATGCGGAAAAATTCCGCAGCGCGGCCGGCATCCAGGTGACGCATATTCCGTTTAAGGGAACGCCCGAGACCATCGTCGAAACCAGTTCCGGGCGGGTCGACTTCATGTTCACGCCGGTGCTGGCGTCGATACCGTCCATCCGCGACAACCGCATGCGGGCCCTGGCGGTGAGCACGGCCAAGCGCTCCAGCGCCTTGCCCGATGTGCCGACCGTGGCCGAAGCAAGTATTCCCGGCTTCGTGTTTGATTTCTGGATCGGACTGCTGGCGCCGGCCAAGACGCCGCGCGCGGTCGTCAACAAGCTCAATGCGGAGATCGGCAGGATCCTGGCGCAGCCTGAAATCAAGGAGCGCATGGCCAAACTGGGCGCCGAGTCGATGCCGATGAAGCCCGAACAATTTGACGCTTACATCAAAGAAGAATTCATGACCCTGAGCGCGGTGATGAAGGCGGCGCCAAAGTGAGCTTGCAGTCCTGGGTCCGTGACGGGTGGGTATCGGTAGACCGCGGATGATCCGATGGCCAAGCGACGCGTTAGCCTGAACCTCAACGGGCAGGCCACGCAGGTAGAGTGCGACGAGAACAAGGCGCTGGCCTATGTTCTGCGCGAGGACCTCGGACTCAAGGGAACGCGCCTGGGCTGCGGCCAGGCGCAGTGTGGCTCCTGCCATGTGATGCTCGATGGCGTATCGGTTCCGGCCTGCGACACGCCGCTGTGGGCCGTCGAGAACAAGGCAATCGTCACCATCGAGGGGCTCGGGCGGCCCGGCGCCCTGCATGCGCTGCAGCAGGCCTTCATCGACGAGCAAGCGGCGCAGTGCGGCTATTGCCTGTCGGGCATCCTGATCAGCGCAGCCGCCTTGCTCGCCAGGTGCCCGCAGCCGCAGGAGGCGCAGGTCCGTGAAGCGCTTGATCCGCACCTGTGCCGCTGTGGCGCACACAACCGGATGGTGCGCGCGGTGTTGCGGGCCGCCGCCGGGACCGGCGCATGAGTTTGGATCCGGTGCCGCTGCCTGGCAGCCTGCAGGCGAACCGCCGCCTGTCGCAGTGGCTGCGCGTGCATGCCGATGGCCAGGTGACGGTGCGTACCGGGAAAGTCGATCTGGGACAGGGCATCAGCACCGCGTTGGCGCAGATCGCTGCCGAAGAACTCGACGTCCCGATGGCACGCGTCAGCGTCCAGCCCGCCAGCACCTGGCAGGGACCCCACGAAGGCGTGACGGCGGGCAGCATGTCGGTGCAGGACTCGGGCGGCGCGCTGCGCCAGGTCTGCGCCGAAGCCCGCGCCATTTACCTGGACGCCGCTGCGCGGCGATACCGGCTGACAGCCGCCCAGCGCGCCGGCCTGCAGGTGCTGGACGGCGCATTCACCACCGGCGATGGGGCTGGCGTGGCGTGTGGCAGCTATGGGAGCTTGGCCGACGATTTCCTGCTGGACGTCGATGCCAGCGGCGCCGCTCGCCCCAAACCTGTTAGCGCGCATCGCCTGATGGCTGCGGACGTGCAACGGATAGACCTGCCGGCCAAGGTCCTGGGCCAAGCCGACTTCATCCAGGATCTGACACTGCCGGGCCAGTTATATGGCCGGGTGGCGCATCCGCCTTCTCCGGGTGCGGTGCTGCTGGAGGTGGCGATGGACGCCGTGGCCGCCATGCCCGGCGTGGTGGCGACGGTCCGCGATGGCAGCTTCATCGGGCTGGTCGCCAGCAGCGAGCATGCCGCCGTCGCGGCGCTGCACACGCTGTGCGGCGCCGCGCGTTGGCATGAACCCGCCACCTTGCCTGACATGCACGCGCTGCCGGCTTACTTGCGCGCGCAGCCCTTGGACAGCTCGTTGACGGGCGAGAAGACATCCGATGCAGCCGGCCCGGGTCTGGCGTGCTCGGCTGCCTCGGTGGCGGCAGCCGGCAGCCGCTGCTTCAAGGCGTCCTATGCGCGGCCATTTCTGGCGCATGCGTCGATAGCGCCATCGTGTGCGGTGGCGCGCTATCGGGCCGAGCCTGGCGAAGCCGCCACCCGCGTCGAGGTATGGACCCACAGCCAGGGCATCCACAATCTGCGTGCCGATCTGGCCCTGATTCTCGGACTGCCGGCTGCGCAGATCGCGGTGCAGCATCTTCCGGGAGCCGGTTGCTACGGCCACAACGGCGCCGACGATGCCGCCTGCGACGCCGTGCTGCTGGCGCGCGCCGTCGTGGGCCGGCCGGTGCATCTGCAGTGGACCCGCGACGACGAAATGAGCTGCGCGCCCTTCGGCGCTGCCATGGCCGTCGACCTGCAGGCGGTGGTCGACGCCGAAGGCCGCATCAGCGACTGGCAGCACGACGTTTGGTCGACCGGCCATAGCATGCGGCCGGGGCGATCCGGAACGCCGGTGTTGCACGCGGCAGCCCTGCTGGAAAAGCCGTTCGCGCGCCAGGTGGCGATCAATATGCCGCTGGCCAACGGTGGCGGCGCCGAGCGCAACGCGGTGCCGGGCTACGATTTCGCCCGCTGGCGGGTCAACAACCACCGCGTGCTGACCATGCCTCTGCGCACCTCTTCGCTGCGATCGCTGGGGGCGCATTGCAATGTGTTTGCCGCCGAGTCCTTTCTCGACGAGATTGCGGGACAGCTCGGAGTCGACCCACTGGTCTTTCGTCTGCGCCACCTTGGTGACGAGCGCGGCTGCGCCGTCCTCAACGCTGCCGCTGCGTTGGCCGGCTGGTCCGGGCGGCATGCGCATCCGCGACCCGAGGGCGCTGGGATGGGAATCGCCTATGCGCGCTACAAGAACACCGGCGCCTACTGCGCCGTCGTGGCGGCGGTCCGCGCCGGCATTGGCGTTCGGGTCGAGCAGCTATGGATTGCGGCGGACCTGGGTCTGGTGGTAAATGCCGATGGTGCGTGCAACCAACTCGAGGGCGGCGCCATCCAGACGGTCAGCTGGGTCCTGAAGGAAGCCGTGCAATTCGACCGCACCCGTGTGCGCAGCCGCAGCTGGGAGGACTACCCCATCCTGCGCTTTTCGGAGGTGCCGAAAGTCCAGTTGCAACTCCTCAGCAGACCGGGCGACAAGTCCCTGGGTGCCGGCGAAGCCACGAACGGCCCGGTGGCGGCGGCGATCGCCAACGCCGTGGCCGATGCAGTCGGTCTGCGCATGCGCCAGATGCCGTTGAGCGTCGATGCGCTGCGCCAGACGGCGCTGGCCGAGCCCGGTTGATCGCTTGCTGCATCTTTGAAAGTACCCCTCATGTCCCTGATCCCGAAGCCCACCGATTTCGGCCTTGCCACGGCCGCCGCCGAGCCCGCGTTGCTGCGGGTTAATGTGTTCAACACCTCCAGCAACCTGCCGCTGATGGCCGCTATGGCGCAGGGCTATTTCACCCGTCGACGGCTGCAGATCGAGGTCCAGCACACGGCAAGCTCCGACGCGCAGCGCAGCGGGCTGGCTGCAGGCCGCTTCGAGATTGCGCACGCTGCGGTGGACAATGCCGTCGCCATGGTGGAGGCGGCTGCACAGGACGTCGTGATCGTCTGCGGCGGCGATGCCGGCATGAACGACTTGATGGTGCGAACCGAGATCAACGCCATCGCCGATCTGCGCGGCAAGCTGCTGGCGGTCGACGCGCCGGGTACCGCCTATGCGCTGGCGGCCAAGAAGATTCTCAAGAACCACGGACTGCTGGAAGACCGGGATTACGGCGTGCGGCTCGCGGGCGGCACCGGACCGCGTTCTGCCGCCATGGTCGCCGACCCGCAGCTGGCAGCCGGCATGATCAACCCGCCGTTTTCATTCACGGTGCGCGAAAAGGGCCTCAAGAGCCTTGGCAGCCAGTTCAGCCTGCTCGGCCCGTACCAGGCTACCGGCGCCTTCGTGTTGCGCGGCTGGGCAAGGGCGAATGCCCCGGTGCTGCGGCGCTATCTTGCCGCCTACATCGAAGGCCAGCGCCATGTGATGCACCCCGAAAACCGGCTGCAGACCATCGCGCTGCTGCAGGACAACTTCAAGCTGTCGGCCGCCGCCGCCGGGGCAAGCTATGAGGCCCTGCTCGCGCCGGGCTCTGGTCTGGCAATCGACGCCGCCTTCAGCCGAGCGGGTTTCGAGGCGGTGCTGGCCATTCGTGCCGAGATGGAAGGTATGTGGGGTGGTGTCGCGCCCGCACCCGATGCTTACCTAGACCTCAGCCATTACGAAGCCGCGCTTGCCCTGACCCGGTCCGCCTGAGCCGGGCGCCTGCGCGGCGGCAGGGATATATCGCGACAAAGCCCGCCGGTTGGTACAGCCGTCGCGCAGTTGGCAGTTTTCGTCGGACTTGATGGCATCCATTCCCAGTTGCATGCCGTTGGGCCGGTCCGCCCGACAGCAGGTACGCACGGGTGGGGTGTTGGCGCTGGCGCTGGCACTATCGCAGCGAGTTGTCGCCACTCATGTAAACGAAAACCTCTTCCAACAGTTCGCCGCGCAGCCGGAAAAAATTGCAGTTGTTCTTGACCGAGGTTTGTCCGTCGAGGCCGCGATTTTCGACCCGAAAACGGCTTGCGATGCGGTCCGGTCCCTGCGTGACATGGTCGAAGTCGCCGTGCCACACGCTGGCGTAACGCGTGTTCAGTCGCTCGAACATGCAGCGAATGTCGGTGTCGCGTCCTTGGTATTGCTGGTCAAAGGTGGCGATGCAAAAGCGGGCATCGGGCGCAAAGCAGGCCAGCGTCGCCTTCAGATCCATCCGGTCGACGCAGGCGAAGTAATGCTCCGCGAGTTCGATCAGGCGCCGGCTGCGCGCTGCGTTCATGACGCCACCGCTTGCGCGAAGCCCGCGTCCTGTAGCGCTCGGCAGGCCGCCCGCGACTGCGCGTGCCGCTGGCGGTCCGGCTCCGACCGCGCATTTCCCAGACGCCGCTCGCG
>Ga0114966_10002276_pt1 | contig 17197 bp, 15 predicted proteins | sample M_130207_XF_Meta_FD_87029 | JGI IMG/M metagenome (GOLD analysis project Ga0114966, IMG submission 87029) | Freshwater microbial communities from Lake Montjoie, Canada to study carbon cycling - M_130207_XF_MetaG | ecosystem: Environmental > Aquatic > Freshwater > Lake | place: Lake Montjoie...
GTCTGGTCGAGGTAATCGAGCACTTTGCCCACGCCGTCATCCACGCCCTGCACGCAGGCGAGGTAGTCCTGCATGTAGCGCTGGTATTTCCATTTCACGAGTTCCGGGCCGGCGAGGCCGGCGGGCGGGGCGACTTTCAAATCGCGCGGCGTGAGGTCGCGCATGATGGTTTGTTGATTCATCGGCAGGGCGGCCGGGCGGGTGGCGTAGTCGTCCCAGAGCGTGGCGGGCTCGGGGATGACTTTGTCTTTGAACATGGCGATGTGCCGCTCGGCCGGCTCCCACTCGCGGTGCGGCGCTTTGTGGTGCAGCATGAGAAAGAACGGCTGGTCCTGCGGGCGTGTCTTCAGCCATTCGAGGCCGAGGTCGGTGGTGATGTCGGTGCAGTGGCCTTGGATGGTGAGTTGGCTCCCGGCGACGAGGAAGACGGGATTCCAATACGCGCCCTGGCCGGGCAGCACGATCCAGCGGTCGAAGCCCGTCGGGTCGGAGCCGAGGTGCCACTTGCCGATGATGCCGGTGTGATAGCCGCCCGCTTGCAGACGCTTCGCCACGTGGTCGCGCGCGCCGTCGAAGCGGTTGAAAGCCGGCACGCCATTGAGATGCGAATACTGCCCGGTGAGCAGCGTGGCGCGGCTCGGCGTGCAGATGGAATTGCTGACAAACGAGTTCGTGAACCGCGCGCCGTCCTTCGCGAGACGGTCGATGTGCGGCGTGGTGTTCACCTTTGAGCCGTAGGCGGAAATGGCGTGCTGCGCGTGATCGTCGGAGAAGATGAAGAGGATGTTTGGCCGTTCCGCCGCAAAGGCAGTGGCGGTGAGGGCGACGGTGAGCAGGAGGAAGGATTTCATGGCTGGATCGATTGCGGCTTATTCAACGGTTTGGCTTCCTGGCGAGCCTGCCACTTCGGCTCCCACTCGGGCAACTCCGTGCGGGCGGTTTTCAAGTAGCTGCCGATCGTCTCCGCGATCGCGGGATGCGCGGCCGCCACGTTCGTCTTTTCGGCGACATCGTTTTGCTGATCGTAAAGCACGATGGGCGCGTCCGACGTGCCGCTGCGGATGCCTTTCCATCGGCCCCGATAAAGCGCCGCCTGCTTGAACCCACCCTCATGAAATTCCCAGTAGAGAAACTCGTGCCGCTGCTGCGCGTCCGCTTTGCCGAGCAGCGTGGGCACGAGGCTGAGGCCGTCCGTTTTCTCCGGGACCGGTGCTCCGGCCAGCTCGGACGCGGTGGGCATCCAGTCGGGGAAAGAACCGACGTGCGCGGATTCGGCGCCGGCTTTCACCCGGCCCGGCCACCACGCGATGAACGGGACGCGGATGCCGCCGTCGGTGAGGCTGCGTTTGAGGCCGGTGTAGGGGCCGCCCGGTTTGAACCGCGCGAGGTCGTGGCGGCTTTCGTTGTGCGGGCCGTTGTCGCTGGTGAAAATGACGAGCGTGCGCTCCGCGAGGCCGAGCTTTTGCAAGTGGTCGAGCATCCGGCCGACGTAGCTGTCGAGGCGCGAAATCATCGCAGCCTGTCCCTTGTCCTGCGGCGGCCAGTGCTGCTCCGCGTAGGGGCCGTAGTCGGGGACGTGCGCGCCGTCGCCGAGGCGGCCGGTGCGTTCGTTGTTCGCGTGCGGGATGACCATGCTCCAGTAGAGGAAAAACGGGCGCGCCTGGTTTTCGCTGACGAACTTCACGGCCTCGTCGGCGAAGAGGTCGTCGGCGTAGACCCTGGCCTCGGTGGCGTAGCCTGCGCCGCTCTGGCCGATGGGCGTGATCACATTCGGCAGCTTCACGCGTTCCTCGTTCCGCCAGAGGAAATCCGGGAAGTGATTGTGCGCGTGGCCCTGGTTGAGGTAGCCGAAAAACTCCCCGAAGCCCTGCCGGCGCGGCAGCCCGCTCTCCGCCGCGCCGACATCGCCGAGTCCCCACTTGCCGATGAGCGCCGTCCGGTAGCCGGCCTTTTGCAAAATGGACGCCACGGTGAGGTCGCCCGCTTTCAGTGCCTGCGCGGCCGGATTCGCCGGTCCAGCATTTCCGCGCACGCGGGTGTGGCCGTGATGCTGGCCGGTCATCAGGACACTCCGCGACGGCGCGCAAACCGTGGCCCCGGCGTAGAAGTGAGTGAAGCGCATCCCCTCGCGCGCCATGCGGTCGAGGTGCGGTGTGGCGATGACCTTCTGCCCGTAGCAGCCGAGCTCGCCGTAGCCGAGGTCGTCGGCCATGATCCAAATTAAGTTTGGCCGTTCCGCCGCGAAGGCAGTGGCACTAACGACTACGGTGAGCAGGAGGAAGGATTTCATGGCAGCGTAGGCTGCGGGCTTTTTACGGTTTGGCTTCTTTGCGAGCAACCACGCGCGCGCGCTTTCTCGCTAGCTGCCGATCCATCTCCGGGATGCGTGACGCTTGAACGTGCGCCGTGCCGCTTCTAACCTGCGCCCATGTCCGAGACCCTGACCCCGATGATGCAGCAATACCAAGGCATCCGCCGGTCGCTGCCGGCGGATACGCTGCTGCTGTTTCGGCTCGGGGATTTCTACGAGATGTTTTTCGAGGACGCGAAGGAGGCGTCGGCCATTCTCAACGTGGCGCTGACCAAGCGGAACCTCGTGCCGATGTGCGGCATCCCGCATCACGCGGCGGAGAATTACATCCGGCGACTGCTCAAGGCGGGGCGGCGGGTGGCCATCTGCGACCAGGTCAGCGAGCCGGTGAAAGGGCAGATCGTGCAGCGCGAAGTCACGCACATCGTCAGCCCCGGCACGGTCTCGGACCTGCACCTGCTCGATGCGAAACGGAACAACTTCCTCGCCGCGATCTACGCTGGGGCGAAAGGCGGGTTCGGGTTCGCCTTCGTCGATCTCACGACCGGCGATTTCCGCGTCACCGAACTGGCCGACGCCGCCGCGCTCGCCGATGAACTCGCCCGCGTCCAGCCCGCCGAGGTGCTCGTCGCCGAGGAGCAGGCCGGGCAGTTCCGCGAGCTCCGTGGCGTGGTCGCGCGCGACGGCTACACCTTTCTCCACGAGCAGGCGCACTTCACTTTGCGTGAGCATTTCAAAGTGCAGTCGCTCGACGGCTTCGGCTGCGACGCCATGCCCGCGGCCATCGGCGCGGCGGGTGCGATTCTGCATTATCTGAAAACGGAGTTGCGGCGCTCGCTGGGCCACATCACGCGGCTGGCGGTTTATCAGAACTCGCAGTTCATGGTGCTCGACGCGACGACGCAGGCGAACCTCGAACTCGTGCAAGCGCGCGGCGGCGGGCGCGACACCTCGCTGCTCAGCGCGCTCGACCGCACGGTGACGCCGATGGGCGCGCGCAAACTGCGCGACTGGATCCTGCATCCCCTTTGCGACCTTGGTGCCCTTGGCGCGAGACAGCAGATGATCGCCGACTTCCTCGCCGAGCCCTTTCTCCTCGGCAACATCCGCGAAACGCTCAAGTCCATCCGCGACATGGAGCGCACCGTGGGGCGACTGACCCAGACCGGCGGGAACGCGCGCGACTTGCAGGTGCTGCGTACCTCGCTCGAGCAAATCCCGCAGCTCAAGGCGGACCTGCACGCGCTCGTCGCCGCACCGCGCCCCGACGCGCTGGCGTCCCTCCCGGGTAGGGTGGGCGTCCCGCCCGCCGGTTCGGGCATCCTGCCCGAACGGTCTCCCGCCGCGGAAAGGCCGTCCGGCGGGACGTTCACCCTACCCGAGACCATCCTCGCTGACCTCCATCCGCTCCCGCATCTCGTCGATTTGCTGGCGAAGGCCATCGTCGATGAACCGCCCGCGCTGACCCGCGAAGGCGGCATGTTTCGCGACGGCTACCACGCCCCGCTCGACGAACTGCGCAACGCCGCGCGCGAGGGCAAGGACTGGATCGCCCAGCTCCAGCAGCGCGCCATCGAGGAGACCGGGATCAAGTCGCTGAAAGTCCGCTTCACGTCGGTCTTCGGCTACTTCATCGAGGTCACGAAAGCGAATCTCGGTTCGGTTCCCCCGCACTGGCACCGCAAGCAAACCGTGGCCACCGGCGAGCGTTTCATCACGCCCGAGTTGAAGGAGGTGGAGGGCAAAATTCTCGGCGCGGATGAGCGCGCGAAAGCTCTGGAGCAGGAGCTTTTTCTCCAACTCCGCGACGAGGTCATGCGCGAACTCGCCCCGCTGCAAAGCACCGCCGCCGCCATCGCCACGCTCGACGTGCTCGGCGCGTTCGCGGAGACCGCGCGCCTTTTCGGCTACTGCCGCCCGGTGCTGAGCGACGACCTCCGCATCGTCATCGCCGATGGCCGCCACCCCGTGCTCGACCAGGCGCTCATCGAGGAAAAATTCGTCCCCAACGACGTGCTCCTCGACAGCGAAAAAAACCGCCTGCTCATCCTCACCGGCCCAAACATGGCCGGCAAAAGCACCTACATCCGCCAGGTCGCGCTGCTCGTGCTCATGGCGCAGATCGGCAGCTTCATCCCCGCGCAGAGCGCCGAGATCGGGCTGGCCGACCGCATCTTCACCCGCGTCGGCGCGAACGACGACCTCTCGCGCGGCCAGTCCACCTTCATGGTCGAGATGAACGAAACCGCCAACATCACCAACAACGCCACCGCCCGCTCGCTCATCATCCTCGACGAAATCGGCCGCGGCACCTCGACCTTCGACGGTCTCTCCATTGCTTGGAGCGTCGCCGAGTTTCTCCACGACGAAACCAAGGCGCGCACCCTTTTCGCCACCCACTACCACGAGCTGACCGAACTCGAAATGACCCGCGCCGGCGTGCGCAATTACAACGTCGCCGTGCGCGAGTGGAACGACCAGATCATCTTCCTCCGCAAGATCATCAAAGGCGGCGCGGACAAGAGCTACGGCATCCAGGTCGCCCGCCTCGCCGGCCTCCCCGCCTCCATCATTTCGCGCGCGAAAGAGATCCTCTCCAACCTCGAGCAGCACGAACTCAACGCCGACGGCAAACCCACCATCGCCGAAGCCCCCGCCCCGCAAAAGTACGGCAAGCCGCGCAACAAGGAGAAAGCCGCGCGAGCGCTCGCGGAGATGAAGCCGCAGATGACGTTGTTTTGAGTCATGAAAGGACATCCATCCGACTGGCGATACCCGCGCTGGCTATTCATATCCGCCGTCGTTACGGTTCCCGCATGAGCCTCGTGACCATCGAAGTTGAAATCGACCACGGCCGTGTCATCCCGCGCGGCTCGGAGCCCTTGCCCGAAAAAGGCACGGGACTCCTCACTCTCCTGCCGGATTCCACCGGGATTCCGCACCGCGGCTCTGTCGGCGAATTCATTGGCAAGTGGGCGGGCGCGTTCTCCCGGCCCGAGTCGCGGGGCGATGATCCACGGCTCGCCTACCTCCTCGGCAAGCACGCGAAGTAGCCGTGCGCGTCCTGCTGGATACGAACGTCATCCTGGATGTCGCCCTGCGGCGTCCCGGTCTGTTTGAGGGCAGCAAGCGCGCGCTCGAAAAGTGCGAGGCCGAATCCCACGAGATGCTCATCGCGTGGCATACCCTATCCAACCTCTTCTACATCCTGCGCCGCGACCGTGGCGCGGAGAGGACCGTCGAGTTTCTCCGTCACCTGCTCAGCATCAGCACCGTCGCACCAGTCGGCCACGCCGATGCACTCCGCGCCGTCGGTTTCGGACTGAATGATTTCGAAGACGCGCTGCAACTGAGTGCCGCGGAAAGTTGTCAGGCGGGGGTGATCCTCACGCGCAACAAAGCCGACTTCGGCAACCCACCAAAAATCACCGTCCTCACGCCGGAAGAATTTCCCGCGTTCCGAAGTTAATGGGGCCTTCTCACTCGGATGCAGCCAGCTTGAGGCCGTGGTGAAGTCGGTCAGCGAGCAGGAGCGGCATCATCGGCGGGTGAGTTTTCAGGCGGAGTTTTGGCGGGTGCTGGTGAAATACGGGGTCGCATTCGATGAGCGCTATGTCTGGGACTGCCGGGCCTCCGGTGGATGAGTCGCGCCGTTGGCGCTGGCGCGGGCGTGGACGACGCACCTGGGGCGTTGCCCCAGAAACCCCACGCCACCAGAGCCAGCGCTGAAAGCGCGACTCATCTCCCCGCTTCCTCCGCCCGTTCGCCGTTTCGCTCGTCTGCACCGCATCCGCTTTCGCCCAAGACGCGCCGAGTTCCGCGGCGATCCCGGTGGCGCAGCCGGGAATGGAGAAGCGGCATGCGGAGAAGGTGGCGGCGATCAAGGGGCACGCGTTCGACCTGCTGCTGATCAGGGATTCGATCACGCATGGGTTCGACAATCCGGAGTTCAGGGCGGTGTGGGAGCAGTTTTTCGCGCCGCGCAGATGCCATCTGTCTGGGCTACAGCGGCGGGCGGACGGAGAACATCCTGTGGAATCTGGCGAAACTCGCCGACGGGAAGAGCGTGTTCTTTCTCGATGTGAACCACGTTTTTCTCCGGCCCGACGGGACGCTCGATCTGAAGCTGATGCCCGGTCAGCTCCACCCGTCGCCCGCCGGCGCACTGGCGTGGGCGCGGGCGATGGAGCCGGTGCTGAGCGAGCTTTTCGGCGACCAGCCGCGCACGGTGGCGCTGCCAGCGGGGCCGTGAACGGGTGAGTTGGCGCGCATTTTCCCCTCGCCCGGTCAATGCGACGCGCCTAACTTCGCGGCCCTTTTTCCAATGAACGATACCGCCAAACCCGTGCTTCGCGTCGGCCTGCCCACGGGCAGCCTGCAGGAGCCGACCTTCGCTCTTTTCGCCAAAGCCGGATTCAATATTTCCGGGGCGAGCCGCTCGTATAAGCCGTCGGTGGATGACCCGGAGCTGGTGATTCGGCTGCTGCGGGCGCAGGAAATTTCGCGCTATGTGGAGCACGGGTTTCTCGATTGCGGGCTGACAGGGAAGGATTGGATCGAGAACAACGGCTCGGATGTGGCGCGGTTGTGCGAGATGACTTTTTCCAAGACGAGCAGCGTGCCGACGCGGTGGGTGATTGCGGTGCCGGAGGATTCGCCGATCCGGTCGGTGCGGGATCTGGAGGGGAAGGTGATCGCGACCGAGGCGGTGGAAATGACGCGGCGCTTTCTCGAGCAGCATGGCGTGGCGGCGAAGATCGAGTTTTCGTGGGGCGCGACGGAGGTGAAAGTGCCGGACCTCGTGGACGCGATCGTGGACGTGACCGAGACGGGATCGTCGCTGCGGGCGAACAAGCTGCGCATCCTGGAGACGATCATGGAGTCGTCGCCGCAACTCATTGCGAACCACGCGGCGCTGGGGGACGCATGGAAAAAGGCGAAGATCGACACGCTGGTCATGCTGCTGCTGGGAGCGTTCAACGCGCGGGACAAGGTGGGTTTGAAAATGAACCTGCCGGAGATGTTGCTGCCGGCCTTGCTCGAGGCGCTGCCCGCGCTGCGCAATCCGACGATCGGGCAACTCGCGACCGAAGGGTGGCTCGCTGTGGAAACGATCATCGACGAAAAGATCGTCCGGGAGATCATCCCGAAGCTCAAGGAACTCGGTGCCGAGGGGATCATCGAGTATCCGCTGAACAAAGTCGTTTACTGAGCCGCGTTAGCGATCCGGACCGGGTCGCCGTGGTGGTCGTGAGCGGCCGGGGTTTCGGCACCGGATGTCCCCGGTTTTTGGGAAAGTGCATCACATTCCAAAATTACGGTTGCGGAGGACGGCTAAGCGTGATTTTCTCGCCGCCCCTCAACGAAAAGACATATCACCAAATGGGTTCACTCAAAAAGCGCCGGAAGGCAAAAATCGCCAAGCACAAACGCAGGAAGCGGATGAAGGAAAACCGCCACAAGAAGCGTTTGCGCTACAAGTCGTAGTTCATAGAGTGCGCGGCATGAATTCATGCCGATTTGTCAGGGTCGCCCGGGGGGCGTGGGTGCTTGCCGTGGGGTGTGCGCTGCTCGGTGCCTCGGTGCAGGCGCAGTCGGCGCGCAAGCCGGCACCCGGAGCGAAGGCGTCCGAAAAACCCGCGAAAAAGGCCGCGCCGCTCCGCCCTGCGGTGGTGGTAGCGCCGCCCGTGGCTGCGCCGGTTCCGGGAGGTCCGCCGGAAGTGGCGGATGCCTTGCCTTCGCCGATCCGACCCGCCGCGATGGACCTCGCGCTGCGGCCGGAGGATGAAAAGAAAGCGGACGCGTTTGCGGCCTTTGCGCTGGGGGTGGTGGCGGAGGAAAACGCCGATCAGGACAAGATGCTGGAGAGCTATCGCAAGGCGCTCGAGCTTGATCCCGGCAATCCCGAACTCGCCGTCAAGGTCGCCTACGAACTGGCCCGGCGGAACGACCCGTCCTCTGCGATCCAGGTGCTCAAGGACGCCATCAAAGCATCGCCGAAATCGGCTTTGCCGTGCATCTACCTCTCGCAGCTTTACGCGAAAAACCTCAACAAGCCGGAGCTGGCGATCAAGTATGCCGAGCAGGCGCTGGCGCTGGATCCGGACAGTTTCTCCGCGCTCCAGGCGGCGCACGCGCTTTACTCCTCCAACGGGCAGGAAAAGAAGGCGGCGGAACTCCTCGACAAGGCGACGAAGGCGTCCAGCACGTCGGGAAAATATTGGATCCAGCTCGCCGAGATGGAGCAGACCCTGTGGCTGAAAGACGACAATACCGCCGATGCGGCCCAGATGGAGAAGTTGAACGCGGCGTTCCGCAAAGCGGTTGAGTTTGGCAAGAACGACATCACGGTTCTGGTGAGGGCTGCCGAGTATTTTCGGGCGACGAAGCAGCACAAAGCAGCCATTCCGCTGTATCTCGATGTCCTGCGGCTCGACCCCGAAGCGAATGGCATTCCGAAGAACAACGTGCGCGACAAGCTCTCGGAGTGCTACCTCCTCACGGAGCAGCGCGACGAGGCCATCAAGCAGCTCGAAGCCGTGGTCAAAGAGAGTCCGCTGCGGCTGGAGACCTACGAGCTGCTGGGTCAGCTCTATTTGGAAAAGGAAGACTTCGAGAAGGCGTTGACCCATTTTGAGAGCGGCTTGCGCCTGGATGGCGGCGCTCCGGCCAATTACCATCGCCTCGGCTTCCTCCTCCTCCGCACGAAGCGCTACGACCGCGCCGTGGACATCCTCCGGGCGGCGCAGAAAAAATACGCGGACCAGCCCATGTTCAGCTACATGCTGGGCATCGCGTTCAGCCAGACGAAGCGGCACGATGAAGCGCTCACCGCCTTCACCGACGCGCAGACGCTCGCCGAAGTGAAATCTCAGGAGATGCTGGATGCCGATTTCTATTTCAGCTACGGCGCGGCGGCGGAGCAGGCGGGGCAGGTGGACAAAGCGGTGAACCTGCTCAAGCGCAGCATCGAACTCGAGCCGAACAACGCCCAGGCTTCCAACTACCTCGGCTACATGTGGACCGACCGGAACGAGCGGCTCGAGGAGGCCGGCGAACTCATCAATAAAGCGCTGGCGATCGAACCCGAGAACAGCGCCTACCTCGACAGCCTCGGCTGGTATTATTTCCGCAAAGGGGACTTTGAGCGGGCGCTCAAGGAAATCCTCAAAGCCCAGGCCATCATGCTGCGCGAGGAGCAGAAGGACGACGCCACCGTGCTGGATCACCTCGGGGAGACTTACCTGCAGCTCGGCAAAACCGCGGAAGCGGTCACGGCGTGGCAGAAATCGCTGGCCATCGAGAAGAGCAAGAAGATCGAGGACAAGATCGAGGCAGCGAAGCAGAAGCTGACCAAAGGGAGCGACGCCCCCGCGCCGGTGAAGGCCGCGCCCGCGCCCGCGCCGGAGCCATAAGCGCCGGCGTGCGCCGCGAACTGGTTCCCAACGCGGGCGGGCTGTGTTTTAATCTCCGCCGCTCCGCCTTATGAAAATCCACCAGCGCAATCTGCCCCGAGTTGTCATCATTGGCGGTGGCTTTGGCGGGTTGGAGGCGGCCAAGGCGCTGCGTAAAGTGGACGTGCGGGTGACCCTGCTGGACCGGAACAACCATCACCTTTTCCAGCCGCTGCTCTACCAGGTGGCGACGGCCGCGCTCTCCCCGGCGGATATCGCCGAGCCGCTGCGCCACATTTTGCGGAAGCAGGAAAACGCGGAGGTCATCCTCGGCGAGGCGGAGCGGATCGACGTGCATCGGAAGAAGGTCGTCCTCACGGACGGCGAGCTGGACTACGACTTCCTGATTGTGGGCGCCGGGGCGCGGCACTCGTATTTCGGCCATGAGGAGTGGGAGAAATTCGCGCCCGGTCTCAAAAGTCTCGACGACGCGCTGGAAATCCGTCGGCGCATGCTCCTGGCGTTTGAAATCGCGGAGCGCACCGAGGACGACGAGGAGCGGCGCGCGGCGATGACCTTTGTGGTCGTGGGCGCGGGGCCGACCGGTGTGGAAATGGCGGGCGCGATCGCCGAGATCGCGCGGGTCACGCTGGTGAAGGACTTCCGCCACATCGACCCCGCGCAGGCGCGCGTCGTCCTGCTCGATTTCGCGCCGCGCGTTTTGCAGATGCTCGACCCCGAACTGTCGGAAAGCGCGCGGCGGCAACTCTTCGACATCGGCGTGGAAGTGCGTCCTCTGACTCTCGTGGAAAAGGTGTGCGCCGAGGGCGTGCAGATCAAAGGCGGGGAGAAAATCGCCGCGCGAACCATCGTGTGGGCGGCGGGCAATGCCGCCTCGCCACTCGGAGAAAGTCTCGGGGTGCCGCTCGACAAACAAGGCCGCGTCATTGTCCGCGAGGATCTATCGATTCCGGGGCACCGCGAGGTCTTCGTCATCGGCGACCAGGCGCACTTCGCACCCGGCGGCGGGACGCCACTCCCCGGTCTCTCCCCCGTGGCCATGCAGCAGGGCCGCCACGCTGCGCGCAATATCCGCGCGTTGCTCGCGGGTGGTTGGTCGGACAAATTCGAGTACTTCGACAAAGGCACCATGGCCACCATCGGGCGGAACCGCGCCGTGGCGGACGCCGGGTTCATGCGCTTTTCCGGGCTTCTGGCGTGGCTCGCCTGGCTCTTCGTCCACATCATTTTCCTCGTCGGCTTCCGCAACAAACTGCTCGTCCTCATCAACTGGACGATCGCCTACGTCACCTACGGCCGCGGTGCCCGCCTCATCACCGGACGGCAGTGGGGAACCAAAGGAGGCGAGTCGTAAGGTTCGGCGGAAAAGCGAAAAGGACGACCGTTGCCGGTCGTCCCTTCCGAAAAGAGCGTGGGAGATTGGCGACGCTCAGCCGAGCTGCGCGAGCGCGGCTTTGATGGCGTTGAAATCGGGCAGGTCTTTCGGCGTCGCGGTCTGCTCGCTGTAGCGGATGACGCCCGCTTTATCGATGACGAACGCGGCCCGCGCCGAGGTGTCGCCCACGCCGGCGAGCATCGGGAAAACGACGTCGTATTGCTGGGTCACCGTCTTGTTGAGGTCGCTGGCGAGGGTCAGCGTGATGTTCTCCTTTTTCGCCCACGCCTCCTGCGCAAAGGGGCTGTCCACGCTCACGGCGATGATGTCGGCATTCAGGTCGGCATAGGCGCTGAGACCGCTGGAGATGTCGCACAGCTCCTGGGTGCAGACGCCGGTAAAGGCGAGCGGGAAGAAGAGCAGCACGGTGTTCTTCTGGCCGAAGTTGGCGCTGAGAACGACGTCCTTGAGGCCGTCAGCGGTTTTGGATTTGAGGGTGAAGTCGGGAGCTTGGGAACCGGTGGCGAGAGGCATGGAATTTAGGATTTAAGATTGAGGATTTAGGAAGTGAGAGGGTGCTCTTACGTTCTGGCCGCCGAGCGGTTCAAATACGAAATGGGAAATCTTTCACGCGCGCAGGGCGGCGAGCGCGGCGTCGAGGCTGGCGCAGTCGGCGATGGACAGGCAGGGCGTGCCTTTGCGGATGCGGTTGACCAGGCCGGCGAGGACGCCGCCGGGCCCGAGTTCGAGGAAGATTTCGCAGCCGGCCTGATCGATCAGATACTCGATGGACTGCGTCCAGTTGACCGTGCCGGTGACCTGATCCTGAAGCGACTCGCGGATTTCCTCCGGGGTGCGGACGGGGATGGCATCGACGTTGCAGATGACGGGAAAGCGCGGGGTGGCGAGCGTGGTTTTTTGCAGCTCCTCGCCGAGCTTGAGGTAGGCCGAATCCATCAGCCGCGAGTGGTAGGCGCCGGCGACGTTGAGCGTTTTCGCTAGGCGAATGCCGTGCTCTTTGGCCCGCGAGACGGCGCGGGCAATCTTTGAACTTTCGCCGGAGATGACGATCTGGCCGGGGCTGTTGAGATTGGCGACATCCACGTCGGTCTCGGCGGCGAGGGCGCGCACGGCGCTTTCGTCCCCGCCGATCATCGCCGCCATGCCGCCGATGGTTTCTTCGCAGGCGTCCTGCATGAAAAGGCCGCGCTGGGCGACGAGACGCAGGCCGGTCTCGAAGTCGAAAGTTCCCGCTGCGGCGTGCGCGGTGAATTCGCCGAGCGAGAGCCCCGCGGCGGCCTGGATCGGGAAGTCGCCCAGCTCGGTGCGGAGCGAGGCGAGGCAGGCGAGTCCGTGGACGTAGAGGGCTGGCTGGCAGTTTTTCGTCCGGGTCAGTTCCTCCTCCGGGCCGTGGAATGCGAGGACGCTGAGCGGTCGGCCGAGGATTTCATCGGCGCGGGAGAAGCACTGCGCGGCGGCGGGATATTTGGCGGCGAGATCCTGGCCCATGCCGACGGCTTGGGCGCCCTGGCCGGCGAAGAGGATGGCGATGCGTTGGTCATTCATAATTTGGTTCCAATGGAAATGAGCTGCGCCGCGCGGGTCGCCGCGCGGGAGAGAAATTCTGCGGCGCGGGTCATGGCGATGTCCAGCGTCACGGGCTCGTCCACGAGCCCGCAGGCGGCGTCAAAGAGCGCCTGCACGGCGGCGTGGTCCGCGACGGAACCGGCCAGCGCGAGCACCGGTTTGCCGTGCAGGCGCGCCAGCGCAGCGACACCCGCCGGGCCTTTGCCCTCCAGCGTCTGGCCATCAATGCGCCCCTCGCCGGTGACCACGAGATCGCTGGCGGCGATGCGCTCTTCGAGGCGCAAAGTCTCCGCGACGAGATCGAACCCGGAGCAGACTTTCGCTCCGCAAAAACTCAGCAGCCCAAAGGCGATTCCACCGGCCGCGCCCGCGCCGGGCGTGTCGCGGAAATCGCAGCCGAGGTCGGTGGTCACGCATTCGGCGAGCGCGCTCAGACCGCTCTCCAGCGCCACGACATCGCTGGCCGTCGCGCCTTTCTGCGGGCTGAAAACTTGTGCCGTCCCGCGTGGGCCGAGCAGGGGATTTTGCACGTCGCAAGCGGCGACGATCTCCGGTAGTTCCAGCGCGCCCGCCGCCTGGATGCGGGTGAGCGCGATGAGGTGGCTGGGAAACAGCGCCAGCTCCTCGCCGTCGCTCGTGAGAAACTCGTAGCCCAGGGCCGCGGCCATCCCCACGCCGCCGTCGGTCGTCGCGCTGCCGCCGAGGCCCACGAGGATTTTCCGCGCCCCGCGCTCCACCGCGTGCCGCATGAGCTGGCCGGTGCCAAAGGTGTTCGCCCGCAGCGGCGCGCGTTCGTCTTTCGTCAGCCGCCAGAGGCCCGACGCCTCGCTCATCTCGATGATCGCGAGCCGCTCCGCCTCCACCCATGCGTAACGCGCCGCGACTGCGCGCCCGATGGGGTCCAGCGCCCGCGTTTCCACCCACCCGCCGCCGAGCGCCTGCCCGAGCGTCTCGGCGAAACCCTCGCCGCCATCCGCGATGGGCGCGCTCGTGATCTCCGCGTCCGGCCAGACCGCGCGGAGCCCGCGCGTGATCGCGGCGCTGGCTTCGACCGCCGTGAGCGAACCTTTGAATTTATCCGGCGCGACGAGAATTTTCATGGCTAAGGGGGCCGGGAGCTTCGGCGGGAGACCCGGCGGTGACAAGCCGCTTGCGCGGCTTCACCCGCCGGCGCGGCGCTCGCGGAAAAAGCTCTGGAGCAGGCCGGCACATTCGTCGTGGCGGACGCCGCTGGTGACCTCGCACCGGTGATTGAGTTGCGGGTGCTGGAGCAGGTTCATGAGGCTGCCGCCCGCGCCGTCTTTCGCGGAGAGGCAGCCGAAGACGACCCGCTTCATCCGCACATGCACGAGCGCGCCGGCGCACATCGGGCACGGCTCCTTGGTGACGTAGATTTCGCACTCATGGAGCCGCCAGTCGCCGATCACGCTCTCGGCCTGGGTGATGGCGATCATCTCGGCGTGGGCGGTGGCGTCCTTGAGCGTCTCGACCTGGTTGAAAGCGCGGGCGATGATTTGGCCGCGATGCACGATCACGGCGCCGACGGGCACCTCCGCGCAGTCCCTGGCACGGCGGGCCTGGCGCAGCGCCTCGGCCATGAAAAAAGTGTCGCTTTGCAGATCGATGAAGTCGTCCATGTGGAGGCGGAAATTCTGGTTGCGCGACCGGGGAATCAAGCTATTACTCCCCTCCCTTTTCCAGAAAACTGCACCTCACTATCGCCATGAACCTCATCGACAAGATCAACCAGGAACAAATGAAGAAGGATGTCACGGCATTCAACGTGGGCGACAGCGTCCGCGTGCATACCATCGTGAAAGAAGGCGAAAAGGAGCGCGTGCAGATTTTCACCGGCATCGTCATCGGCCGCAAAGGCACGCTCCTGAACGCGAGCGTCACCGTGCGCCGGATCAGCTACGGCGAAGGCGTCGAGCGCGTGTTTCCGATTCACTCCCCGCGCATCGCGAAGATCGAGGTGGAGACCGCGGGCACGGCCCGGCGGGCGAAGCTGAATTACCTCCGGAACCGGAAGGGCAAGAGCGCGATGGCGGTGCGCGAGAAAGTGGCGCCCAAGGCCTGAGTTTCACCGCGCTGCAGGACGCACTGCGATGAAGTGCAGTCTTGATTGCGAGCGCGACCTTCACCGGCAGGGATTTCCCCGGGTGGTCGGCATTGATGAGGCGGGGCGGGGTCCCCTCGCCGGGCCGGTGGTCGCCGCAGGTGTGGTGCTGCCGGAGGGTTTTCATCACGACAAACTCGACGACTCGAAAAAACTCACCGCGAGCCGTCGCGCGAGCCTGTACGCGGAGCTGACCGACCGGGCGGACATTCATTGGGCGGTGGCCGTGGTCGAGGCGGAGGAAGTGGACCGGCTCAACATCCTCAAAGCCACCCATGTGGCCATGCGCCGCGCCCTGGCCGGGCTGGTTCCCGATCCCGATCACGCGCTGATCGACGGGCTGCCCGTGCTGCCGTTTCCGATTCCCCAGACCGCGCTCGTCGGCGGCGACGGGCTGAGCTTCAGCATCGCTGCCGCCAGCGTCATCGCCAAAGTCACGCGCGACCGCATCATGGTGGCAATGGATGTGCGCTATCCCGGCTACGAATTTGCCCAGCATAAAGGCTATGGCACCGCGCTCCACCTGGCTAAGCTCCGCGCGCATGGGCCTTGCGCGATTCATCGCAGATCTTTTTCCCCCGTTCGGCAGGCGGTTCTCCCGCTCGTCTGAGGCGGGCGAAAACGCCGACCACCGGCTCGGGCGCGAAGGCGAGCGGCTGGCCGAGCGCCATTTACGGCGGCACGGTTACAAGATTCTCCACCGCAATTTCCGCGCGCCGCGCGGTGGCGAAGTCGATCTCGTCTGCCGCGACAAATCCTGCGACACGCTGGTTTTCGTCGAGGTCAAAACCCGGCGCGGCCTCGGCTACGGCGCGCCCGCCGAGGCGGTCACGCGCGCCAAGCAGAAGCTCATCGCCCGCGGTGCCCTCGCCTGGCTGCGGCTGCTCGACCACCCCGACATCCTCATCCGCTTCGACATCGTGGAAATCGTCATCGAGCACGACCGCCCGGTTTTCAACGTCATCAAGGACGCCTTCCAACTGCCGGAGCCATACCGCTACTGAGGCGCTGAGTTTCCGCCTACTGGACCGGGGCCATGAGCCGGGCGACGCGCACTTTTAGCCGGAACCAGAAGCCGGCGCGGTCCAGTTCGTGAGCGGCGGCGGGCGTGCTGTCGGCAAAGTCGCGGGCGAGCATGTCGGCGACCTGCTGGGCAAAGGCGTGCTCGTAGAAAACCATGGTGATTTCGAAGTTCAGGCGGAAGGAACGGTTGTCGAAATTCGCGGTGCCGATGGCGCAGTAGTCGTCGTCCACGAGCATGACTTTCTGGTGCATGAAGCCGCGGCGGTGGCGGAACCATTGGATGCCGACGATCTCGGTTTCGCGGAGGTAGGAGAAGGCGGAGAGCCGCACTAGGGCGTTGTCCGGCTTTTCCGGGATGAGGATGCGCACCTCCACGCCGCGCAGGGCGGCGAGCTGGAGCGCGGAGATGAATTGCTCATCGGGCACAAAGTAGGGGCTGGCGATCCAGAGCCGCTTTTTCGCCGAATGGATGGCGTGGAGGAAAAAGAGCGTGGCCGTCTCCAGTTCATCCGCCGGGCCGCTGGGCAGGCAGAGCGCGCCCACGCAGCCGCCGCGGGCTCCCACGGGTCGCCAGTTCAGGTTCGAGGGCGTCTCGCCGGTGGCCCAGAGCCAGTCTTCCAGCCACGCCACCTGCACGCACTGCACGACCGGGCCTTCCACCTTCACGTGCGTGTCCCGCCACGGGCCGATCTGCGGGTCGAGGCCGAGGTATTCGTCGCCCACATTGTGCCCGCCGACGAAGCCGACGCGCCCGTCCACGATCACGATCTTGCGGTGGTTGCGGAAGTTGATCTGGAAACGGTTGGCCGGTCCTTTCGTGGTGTTGAAAGGGGCGATCTGCACCCCGGCGGCGCGCAACTCGGCGCAGTAGCCGCGCAGCCGACCGCTCCCGATTTCGTCGAAGAGCACCATGCACCGCACCCCGGCCCGCGCCCGCTCGATGAGTGCGTCGCGCAGCCGGTGCCCGAGCCCGTCTTCGCGGATGAGGTAGAACTGCACGAGCACGTATTCCCGCGCGGCAGCGATGCCGGCGAAGATGGCGGCGAAGGTGGCCTCGCCGTCGATGAGGAGTTCGGCGCGGTTGTGCGCGGTGAAGGGGAGCTTCGCCAGCCGTTCGAGGAGCAACTCCTCCTGCCGCCCGGCTTTCGTTTGCATGCGCTGGCGGTCGAATTCCTCGGCGAGTTTCCGCGCGACGGCGCTCGTCTTCAGCACCTCCGCGCGCCGCGCCGTGACGTAGCCCGCGAATTTTGTCCGCCCGAAGATCCAATACGCGGGGACCGCGATCCACGGCAGCGCGAGGAGCGACACCGCCCACGCGATCGCGCCCTGGGCCGTGCGTGTTTCCATGATGGCTTTCACCGCGGTGA
>Ga0114966_10002277_pt1 | contig 17196 bp, 15 predicted proteins | sample M_130207_XF_Meta_FD_87029 | JGI IMG/M metagenome (GOLD analysis project Ga0114966, IMG submission 87029) | Freshwater microbial communities from Lake Montjoie, Canada to study carbon cycling - M_130207_XF_MetaG | ecosystem: Environmental > Aquatic > Freshwater > Lake | place: Lake Montjoie...
ACTGGAGGAGAAAGTGCCAGAAATTTTATCGCCTATATAACTCATACCATTACTTAACCCCGAAAAAGCGAATACAGCAGCTACTAATATCAACAAAATTATACCTACAATAGCTAAAGTGGAAGCCATAATATATAATACGCATATAAAATATTGAATGGACGTTTCCTTCTAAATTGGAGAATGGGACAAATGTAAATGTATGGTTTGGCTCCACATCCTTTAATAATTATATTGATTCAATCTCTTTATACTTGCTTCCCTTTTTTAGATTATCTGTCGCCCATAATGGTTGCAAATTCGTATAGTGAAAGCATTTCTGTTGCTCTTCAGCATTCTTTAAATCAAAACTACTGCATGGACGGATATGGTCTATGTGAATATATTTTCCTACTTTATCCCACGACATTCCATCTGAGAATTTATTTTCAAAATATTTAATAAATTCTTCTTTAGAACATCCTAATAAATCGTATGTTTTATCTTGTTTACCTATACTTCGTTCTCTCAATACTTTTCCAATTCTAGAACGTATAAGAAAAACTGATCTATAATATGGATCATCCTTATAACGTTTTTTATTATATTCTGTGCATTGTTTTATAATATGGTCTCGTTTATCTACGTATCGTATTGCAGAAATTTCCTTTCTTCTACCAGATGATTTATAATTTTCCATATATACCATATCTTTTTCATGATATTTTGGGTCATTTTTTCTTTTATCATTTTTATAATTACAATAACATACTCTACACATTCTAGCTAATTTATCCCAACTTGAACTTTGTTTATTAAATTCATTTAATTCTTTTAATTTATCACATGTAGGACAATGTTTTTTTTCAATCTCATTTTCTATTATATGTTCTTTACGTTTTCCCATTTATTAATAGATTAGATAATTATACTATACCAACGTTCATATTCAGTTTATTGGCGGCATGCGTATTTTTATCTCCAATAATTCGTTTTAGCTTGATGAATGGTAATAAACGTGATTTCATCAATTGAATATATAATTCATCATTGTTAAAAAATATATTTTTGTCTTTATGATAATATAAATTTCCAATTTTTAAGAAACAATCCTTGGTTTTAAATATGGTTGTTAGTTTTAATTCAATATTGGAAACAACGGATAAATAATCCGTCAATAAATTTTTGCGCGATTCATAATGGGTTATGAGTGTATGAACGGCTTCTCTCTTGACACCAAACAAATAAGATTGATAATGATATTCAATTTGCGTGCTATCATTATACCCATACAACTCCACATTTCTCGCAACCATTTTGTTGTAGAAATGCCAAATAGAATTTTTAATAAAGTATGAATCATTGGTAAATACTACAAAATTATATGGTTGTATATTAGATGTTTTAATGACATGCGCCCATTTTCCAACATCTAAATGTGGACTATTTGGTATTTCTATGTATTTTAATCGCCGTGCGTTGCATGCCATTTCTAATTGTTTACTATAAGCAGTATGACTACTATTAATAATAATAATATCATTGTTAATGAACCTAAAATATCTAATATTATTAAGAATCGTTTTTAATTTAAGGATACTATCCGTATGACAGGCCATAATAGTAAGAGTTTTCGTATTTGGGTGTGTAGATCCAGGCGGTCCGCTAAATCGCTTCATCTCTCTAATGGACGATTGAATAAACTGAGATTCCTTTTCATTTGACCTGAAACTATTTATTAAATCAATGAACATATTTTATAATATACGTAAATATTTTATAAAATTGAAATAAATTTTGAAGATGACAGATACTGACATATAACAATAAGAATCAATGTTTACCTTTGCATCTAGTAGGTTTACAGACGCTACTTGGGCTGAAAATGAATCGTATCGTGCACGTTCAGACTTTTCAGGTTGCGTATATGGCTCCCCGCAACAAATGTCCCCAAAGATTGATGCTAAATCGCTGGTATTCGTGGTAGAAATGAACAATTCGCATAATAAGGTCCTTGGAATCGGGCTAGTAAGAAACCTCCATGTAACAACCAAGACGTATAAAATATACGATACAGGAAATTTCAATAGATACGTCTTTGTAGGTAAATATCGCGTAGACCGATCCGACTTGTCGTCAGGACTATTGAAAATGTTAGATTATATCCTTTTCAAAGAAAGGACACATTTAAAGCGTGGGGCGGGTATTACCACAATACCAGACAAGCTGTTTCGGCATCATATTTGTTGCGAACGAGACGTGAAACAAGAAATAATAGACGCGTTTTTGAATAAATTTCATATGAAGAAAATTGAAGAATATAAAGAATTATCTACATAGATTATATGGCGTCAAATAAATCCATGCAAATTGATACAAATATTAATAATTATACTTATCCAGAGCTTTTAATTATCTTGGACTTGGACGATGCGACTGATACTAGGTTAATCATACAAAAAACAAATGCTTATATTGAAAAATATACAAGGGAGCGAAATGACCGGATGATTATTTTTTTTAATGAAATACAGGAAAAATTGTTGGATTATGCAAAACAATTAGCTACGAGCGGGGCAGACGCGGAATATGGGCCAGCGCAAAAGCAAACGGAAAAATGGATTAAAAATATAGAATCATTACCGCAAGCAAATCAGGTGCAAACAGACAAAATTACCGACCGATTCCAAAAAATTGGCGTCTATTCAAATAATCATGTGCCAATGAATCGCGAACAACTCGGGGTGAATAATACATTCCAATTGCCTGTGGCACAAGATGGTAAGTTGAATCCTACTTTGAAAAACACGACCCAACGTTTGATAGTATTGGATAGCTTTTTCCGTCAAGAATCGGCTGGGCCAAATATTAGCACAGATTATACGTTGGATTTATCGGACCATCTGACTGATGTCTTGTCGTTGCGATTGTGGTCTATTGAGGTTCCCCTTACATATTATGTAATAGACGTAAATTACGGGAATACTTGTTTTTGGGTATCGGATGGGACCAATAACATTGCGATAACGATTCCGTCTGGCAATTATATACCCGCAACATTCGTAACGGCGTTGAATGATGCGTTTACTTTGGCTGGATTTACGTTCATCTCGCCAGTTATACCAGTATCATATAATTTGTCGAATTATAAAATAACCATGAAGTTGAATGGAGGCACTTATACGCCGCCGGTCGGTTCAAGTACAACCGCATTTACGATTTCAACGGCTACAAGATTGATATTCTTTGACCCTACTATAACCTTGCAATGCGAAATAACATGTGTTCAGAATGGATTGTTCCTCAATCAAACTCTTGGATGGCTAATGGGGTATCACATTTCAACTGGAACGATTCCTGTAGAGGCTGCCGGAAATACAGGAGATTCTGTGTTGGATCTAAATGGTCCGCGATATTTCATATTAGCTTTAGACGACTACAATCAGAATCACTTGAACAACGGCATAGTATCTATTACCGAACCATCCAAAGTGGTGAAATTACCATCTTATTATTCACCAGACCAGCCGTATATTTGTGAGCCATCACAATTTGGACCGGTCGCTCAATTAATACAGAGCTCTCCACGAACTTTGACCCAGAGTCAGATATACACTATCAACGAAATCCTGAAAAATAATGTTAACAACATGGAATTGCGAGCAAAGGCGCCAACTACAACGGACGTATTTGCCATTGTCCCGATTAAACAAGCACCGGTTGGCGGTGGATTATACGTTGATTTTAGCGGGCAGTTGCAGGACAATCGGCGAACGTATTTTGGCCCAGTAGACATTGATAGAATGCGTATTCGTCTGTTAAACGACAAGGGACACGTAGTAAATTTGAACGGGGCGGATTGGGCGATTACTATCATCAGTGAAAACTTGTATCAATACTAGTCGTGCAGTTCAATCATTTATTTCTCTCTGTATTATATATGATTGAACACATAATTGATTTTATAGGATTTAATGGTCCTGTAATATTATTTTTGGCATCCATTATTTATTTGTATGTCAAAAATAGCTATTTTACTATATACGTTATAGGGTTTATGTTCAGTGGTTTAATAAATTATATTCTAAAAGGCGTTTTTAAACAACCTAGACCCATAGATGACAAACACATATTCAATTTGGAAAAAATGTATCGTAATGTGATGACATTTGAAAATTATGGCATGCCTTCCGGACATACTCAATCAGTGTTTTACACGACAACATTTACTTATTTGGCACTGGAAAACCATGTTTTGTTGGCGGGTAGTGTCTTTATTTCTCTCTTGACAATATACCAAAGAGTGCAAAGCCGGCAACATTTTTTGTCCCAAACAATAGTCGGTGCAATAATTGGTGGTATTCTTGGATTCGCGTTTTACAAATATGCCAAAAATCAACTCCAAGGGCCCATAAAACCAAAGGAAGACGATTATGCGCCCTTATAATCTCATACAAATTGGTCGGTCCAATATTTAAGTGTTAGCTTTTCGTAATTAAAACTCCTTTGTTTAAACTCACGAAGTGTGGTTTGCAACAATTCTGGCGTCACGTCGCTCCATTCATCCACATTTAACACGGGCAAATCTGCAAAAAGGGATTTGAATTGTTTGGCGCGGACGATCGGAATCGCTCCCAAACACAACGCCTCCCATGTCCGATGACAATCATATCCGTTTCCGAATGGAGACAATACAAACGAATTCTTACACATATCTCCCCACGTTTGTGACCTAGATAAAAACGTTGCAGCATTTTCAATCAAGTCCGGTTGATTATACAGGGCACCAATCGCACCGCCTCTATCACCATATCTATCCAATTTGTGATGGATGTTGGAGAATATTTTACAAGTTCTCTCATCAAATGGTTTCATAGACTGACGAAGATTGGTTAAAATAGATTCTTGTTCCACTGGTTTGGAACCTTCGTCATGTATTTTCCACCAATGATTTGGGTCACTAGAGATGGTATGATAATCCAACCCAATCGGCATTTGTACGATCTTGGGCGACGATATGTCTGTTATATTCTGGGCAAACCATTTTATTAAATAGTGCGACTCAACTAATTTTGTAAACAATTCTGGAGAGAGACCTTCCCTTTGGACGTCCAAATCAGAATCACCAGATACTAGATAAAACGGCATAGTTATCTTTGGCAATATAGACGATACAAAATAAGTTAGCAAATGCGTGCAAACATAAATGGACATGTTTTCAGATTGATGCATAGTATCCAGATATGTTTTATCATGGTCGCATGACGATTGCGGGTTTTTAGAGTGTATCGTGCATGATTTAAGTAATCCGCGACTAGAAACCATTTGACATTCGTGTTCTTCTCCAGTGTAATCAAAAAGAGACTCCGGAGAAATGGCAATTTTCGCATTATTCATAATTTTGGCCCATATATGAAAACTGCGGTGTTCGCAATCTTGGTTGGGTGCGTCCCAGGCTTCCCATTGATAATGAGTAAGTTCTCCGCATAGTTCAATATTTTTTTTCAATAAAAATGGGGGTATAAGATCTAGTCTAGGATTGCCGTCATACTTGGAATCTATAAACTTGGCGGTTTTATAAATTCCAAATCCCCCAAATGCAGAGTATACTTGAATCAAACCGCCTGGATTACAATCACGCAAAGCGTTATTAATAGCATTTTGATATACTGGCAGTGCATTTGGCTTTTGAAAATGCCAGCAACTATATACAAGTTCTTTCATTGAGAGAGCCCACAAATCGTAATATTGACTCCTATTAAATGATAATGCGTCCCAATCACTTCTTTTTAGGTATTTTTTTAATCTGTCAACCTTAATCGGAGAGATAGATACATCATCGGCATCCATTACAATAAAGTATTGAAAATCAGGACAATTATCACGAATATATTGAAGGCACCCGTTTCTTGCATGGGCGAGCTTATATGTTTTGCCTGCATTATTGGCTAATGGCGTAGGATTTATTATAAAGGATACCTTGTTGTTTCTGGCCTGATAATTTTGAATTCTCTCTAAAGTATCGTCAATAAACCAACTTGGTTCAGAATGATCAAAAAATATAACGACACGATAATCGTCAAAGATACTTCCAATTTTGTCCATATTTAAAAAGACTGCGTCTAAATGATGTCCGAAACCCTTAACTGCCGCGCATATACAACATTTATTCATCTAATATACTAAATGTTGTAAATTATGAAATTATAACTCAAAACTCTTGGTTAAAAAAGGATTTCAGGAGAGATTGCAACAATAGCATCATTATTAAATCGTGCGTACAAGTGGAAGCTACGATGTTCGCTATCTTGGTCTGGTCCGCCCCAATAGTATGGAGTTATCTCTCCACAAACACGTTTATTTTCTTCCATCAAAACTGGCGGAATCAAATCCAACCTAGATTGCCCGTCATAACAACTATTAATAAACTTGTTAGTTCTGTAAATGGCGAATCCATTAAATGCCGAGTAGACAGATATTAATTCGCCTGGAGGACACTTGCTAAATAATTCTTCAATAGCATTCTTATACATCCGGATAGTATTTGGTTGACTAAAATGCCAGCAACTATACACGAGATTTTTTAGAGAGAGCGCCCAAAAATCGTAATAGGGTCGCGATGAGTTAAATGACAATCCGTCCCAGTCGGCTCTTTTAAGATTATTTTTTAATACGTCTATATTAATAGGCGATGTGCATGCGTGATCGCAGTCCATCATGATGAAATATTTATAATCTGAGTAATATTCACGTATATGTTTTAAGCAATGGTTTCGTGCATTTGCGATTTTAGATCTAACACAATCGCCTGCCACCGGTGCTGTTGTATTGATGAGTAGACGAAAACGACTATTTTTTTCTACATAATCCATTAATATTTTTAATGCGTCGTCTCCAGAGTTATCGTAGCATAGAATAATAACATACTCATCAAATACGCTACCGATTTGTTCCATATTTGTTAAGACCTTTTCTAAATATTGCGCGCAATCGTTAACTGCTCCACATATACAACAAGAGTTCATTAACGTTTGCAACTATTAAAATCGCGTGAAAACAACTCAATAGATTTGCCTATTTATAATTCTCTCTAGATCGCACCCTCGCCAACTAAATATTTATTACTTGTATAATATATACATGGGGGCAGGAATATTACCAACAACTATTTACAACAACAAGCTATATTTTTTGTTCGGAAAGGAGAATAAATATGCAGATACACCTGGTTGGAGCGACATTGGAGGCGGAACCGACAACGACGAGACATTTATGCAGACGGCGATGAGAGAAGGAGCCGAAGAACTGACAGGATTTTTAGGAATGGAGAATGATATTAAGAAATTATTGACGCGATATGGAACCTATAACATTGACTGGGGTAGTCCAACTGGCAAAACGTATAGGATGCATATATTTCCCATGGCGTTTGACCCGATGTTGCCAGTATATTACAACAACAATCACAAGTTTATTGAACGCAAGTTGTCTGCGAATATGATAAAGAATAGCAAAATATTCGAAAAGGACGAGATACGATGGGTGTGTATAGACGACATTCCGAAAATGCGAAAAAAGTTCCGGTCCTACTTCCAAACCAAAGCAGATATGATTTTGGACCAACGCGCAAAAATTGATGAATTTATTCGCGACGCGCTTCGCGACGTGCTTCGCGTGAAAAAGGGCACTAAAAATAAGACACGCAAAAATAAACGAAAGGGGACGTTATTTTGAGTGTTTGTAGGCAGAAAAAGAAAACGATATATACATAAAACGAAAGCATAATAATAATAATAATAAAAGGTCCACGCGCCCCCATCCCTATTCTGTCGGTGAACACGATGGCTCCGGTGTCGTTAACAACGCCTCAAACGCACAATGTTTCTTGGTCTTTTTGTGGGCCGTCATATATCCCATTGAAACTAACTTACCGCATTTGCATGTTATTTTTTCTCTCTTCATGCGCAATATCTCTTCTTTTTTGGATTCATAATAACTCTTTTGATAATCCAAATATTTGTCGCGATTTATCAGATTGTATTCAATCTGATAAGCCAACTTATCTTCTCTCTTCGCAGCATATTGTTCTTGAATTTTTTGTTTGTTAATTTGGTAGTATGTGTTATTTGTCATTGTTTCAGTCTCCTCGGCCATTTTGATTACGTCTTGATACCGCCTCATAGACAGATTTAAGATGATTTCAATTTTTTTATTAATTCAGCGAAGGTGAAATTAAATATAATTAAAAATGATTTGAATATGACACACAAATGTAATACAAATACGATGCAGTTTATTGAAGCTGATGATATTGGCGTGGATTACAATGCGGATGATGATATTACATACCAATACATTATTTCGCCCAAGTTATCAAAATCATTTCGCGAGGCGGGGCATTATACAAAGGTTCTCTCTACTGGCAGGGTTGCCAAGATAATTTACACGACTCTTTGGCGAGATGGGTCGTGTCAGATTGAATTGAATGATACAGAGAAACAAGAAGTGCTATCTTCTACTAGTGTGTGTGTGAATGATTATTCTTGCGAGTTTTGCGAATCAACCGACGGATGTTATACCTGTGCTGAATTGGAGGATGAAGAAACGTATACGGATATTGAAATGAAAGAAATATTAGAATCTGCGTGTGAAACGCCCGATAACGACGAAGAGGGGTTCACATTGGATGAATGTAGTACAGAAATAATGGAAGATGAAGGTGGTTGGAGTTTGGATGAGACATATTATTATATTGATAATGGATGTGAACTTGCACAAGATGACGATACGTTGTAGATTTTGAGGTGTTGTTGTTTGTTAGTATATTGAGACATTTTTCTTGAAGTTATTGCAATATTTTACAAGTTAAGTGATTTTTAAATATATTATTATTATAAATGAGACATAAAAAACGTACTATTCATAAAAATAAAAATAGAAATAAGCCTAATAATAAACATAACAAGACTCGTAAGAGCCTGAAGAGAAAAACAATGAAAATAAGAGGCGGTAGTGATGACCCTGGTGATAAGAAGAGTATACTTGCAAAAGCATACGGCGCAGTTCAGAAGGGTATAAGTAGTGTCGGATCTGTGTTTAGTCCAAGCGCAACAGAACCCGAACTAAACTCACGCGAGGATGTTGTCAAGCACATGCATCAATTGGTTCAAATTCTCGTGCCCGGCAAAAAATTTACGAATCCTGAATATTCGCGAATGATAGAATTTCAACGAAGATTTATAGACTTGATTGGTGGTATAAGAACTTCAAAAATAAAATCACCTTACGCACCATTTTCTACGTTATTACAGAATATAGTTGACTTTAACAAGCAGCTAGCTTCAAATAAATATTATGATTTTTTAATAGGATACTATCCAAGTACATCAGCAAATTATGGTTTAAAAATTATTGATTTTTCCGCCGGCGATAATCAACTACCTGCTGTTATTAAATTATATGTAACATCTAGCCAATTTGTAGAAGATTATGCTACAGAAACAGATAATGATGCCACAAAAGATATAAAACAAGATTTATTTGATGTACCTAGTTATATTGCAGGTATTGCGAATGATCAGATTTACAACTATAAACCGACTTTAATAGGTATGTTAGATGCAATATATTATTGTATACCTGATAAAACCATATGTTTAGAATTAACTAGACGATTGCATGGTATAGACCCCCATATAGTTGAACGTGTAAGCCCTCTTACATGGACTACGCCTTTGTGTACGGCCGTTTCTTTCCTAGATGATAAGAAGATAGTAGTTGAGTTAATGGAACTAATTAAATCAAATCAAATCAGGCAAAAAGCATTGTTTCATTACTACAGAGATAGTTATTACCCGGAGATACATGCGGACGATTTTAGAGAAAATAGTATAAAACTTATTGGAGATAGGTTTGATTCCGTAGAAATGTTTATTTTACTATCAAACGTACTCGGTGTAGGCACTAATGCTGATGGGAGCAGAAATATGAATGCAATAATAGTTAAGAACAATACAATTTATCTATACGACATGTTAAGAAATTTTTGGAAAAAATATAAAGGATATGTAATCAAATATTGCGTTGAATGGTTTGGACTAGGGCTACCATTAGCAATATCACAATTGTTACGTGACAGCATATCGGAGTATATAGTGGAGATTAAACAACAGGAGAGAGTACAAAATATGAGCGAGGCCGAATTATTAGCACAATTTGAAGAAGACGTGCCAAAAGCAGATAAGGGGGCTAAAAAAACACAACCGAAACAGCAATCGCAAGCGAAAAAGAAGCCGGATAAAGAAGTTGAAGATAGAAAAAAGGCAGAAGCAGAAGAAAAAGAAAGAGTACGATTTGAACAAGCCAGGTTGCGTGCAGAAGCAGAAGAACGAAAAAGGGTAGCTGCAGAAGCAGAAGCCGAACGGAAAAGGGTAGCAGATGAAGTGCAAAAGGTCGCAGAAGCAGAACGAAAAAGGGTAGCAGATGAAGAGAAAAAAGTTGCAAAAGCAGCAAAGGTCGCAAAAAAGGCTCAGACAAAAGCAGAAGAAGCTATTGCTGCGGTCGCGGCAGCAGAAGCAGCAGCAGAAGCAGAAGCAGAAGCAGAAGCACAAGAAGCGCGGGCTAGAGAAAAACAAAGATTGTCTGCAAGAACCCCTCCATTTGTTGAACCTGAACCCGAAAAATATTCAAAGATGGAAGAAAGTAGTCAAGAACCATCGGGCGCCGCCTCACAATCTATAGAAATGGAGGATGCTACACAATTTCAGAGTATCACCGCTGGTCCCAAAGTTGCATACGTTTATCCTGATTTACAAGGATTGAGAATGCTTGGCGTTAATCCGGATTCTATAATTGCATCAACTATGAGTTTGTTGCAACCATATATTGATTCGGGTAATATCAATGGAGTTTGTGGATTGATAACATCTAAAATTACAAATTATACCTTGAAAAATGATATGTATTACAATTTCATGTCTTGTGTAACCTTTATCATTGTCGGACAACTAACAAATTTGTTGAAAACCACCAGATATCGTCTGATTTTAAAAGGCAGTAAAGCTCTACAAATAGTATTTGCAAATACTATAGATACAAAACCATACTTGATTAGTGATGATATAGATATCTTGTTAGTGCCAGCTGACCGAAAAGCATTCCAAACAAATCCAGGGATGTATACAGATAGTGGTATAGTAGCAGGAGATATATGTTCAATGATAGAATGGATTATAAAGTCCGCTTTACCACCTGGACTATCGGACATCGTTTCAGTATTGAATCCGATGAAACAATATGTCAGGAATTCCAACCCGAACGTTTTCAAGATATCTCATCTTGACCCCAACGAAAGAAGATTCTCTGTTATTGCAGACATTGATATAAGATATACTAAGAATGCAGCTATGGCATTCTCTCAAGAAGACGAACATCTCTCAAGAATAGGTTTTCCAATAATGTCAGAAGACCAGAGTTTTGATACATTTTATAATCCAAATAGAATGTTTTATACAACTATAGATATACCGAATATACAGCTTGAATATTTACATCAATCAATAGATGCCGCGTTTGAAGAAAAAATTTATTATTATATAAAATATATTTTGTTGAAAACTCCTTATAATGATAACAGCTTTTTGTTAGATAAATTTAAAAAATCAATAATTGCAATACTCAATTATACCTATTTTATGCTACCTCAAGCAGGACGTAAACAATTTATGAATTATTCAGAAGGGTATATTACAAACTTTCTATCGCCTTATCCTAATAAAAAATACTACCTTAATCTTGTATTAAATACATTATTTGCTGGTAAGAGTGCCGGAGGTCTTTAAGCTACTTTCAAGAAATATATAATATGTTTTGTGGGACTTAAAAGTTCCCACCCTTGCAAATTATCGATATTTTACTCCAAATCCTTTTTCAAGAAATCAAAATTGGACATTTATAAATGTCCAATTTTGGAAATCCTAAAATACTTTTGAGAATTCGATGTTTTGAGACCATAATGAAAAATTAGCGTCTCACGACCGAAAAAATATTTTCAACTTTGTGATGCTAATTTTTTTTATTTTTAATGCGGATTCTTTAGGCGTTTTTTTTGTTATCCTCTATAAGATAATGAATGATAACAATTTGGCTCTAAATAAAACGCCAATATATATATGCAATTTATGCGACTTTAAATGCAGTAAAAACTGCGACTACCAACGTCATATATCAACCCTTAAACATCTTCATCGTGTCAATGATAACTCCGGCGTTTTTTTTAACGCCAAACACATATGTCTAGTGTGCAATACTCATTACAAGCATGCTTCTGGTCTTTCTCGTCATAAAAAGGTATGTAGCGTCGCTCAACCTAATATACCAGCATATACATCACAAACCGCCCCCCAACTTGAACCAACTTCCAAAGCATCATCGGATGATCTGCAAACGAATCTCATATTGGAGCTGGTGAAGCAAAATCAAGAGTTCAAACAATTATTGATAGAACAAAATAAGACCATTATAGAGGTCGCAAAAAATAGTCAAGTGAATAATACGATTAGCAATAGTAACAACAATAACAAGACATTCAATATGAATGTGTTCTTGAACGAGACCTGCAAAGATGCGATGAATATGAAGGATTTTATCAAATCACTTGAATTAAGTCTGCCAGAGCTGGAAAAGATGGGCGAAGTAGGCTTTGCCGAAGGGATGTCTCGGGTCTTTGTTGACCGCTTGAATAGTTTGGATATAACCAAGCGTCCGATTCATTGCAGCGACGTCAAGAGAGAAATTATTCATATCAAGGACGATAATAAGTGGGAGCGGGATAATGCCAACTTGGATAGGCTCAGAAAGATTATTAAGCAACTGACGCATAAGAATATCTTGAGGGTGGATGACTGGAAAAAGGCGAATCCGGGTTGTACGGAATACAACAGCAGGAAAAACGTCCAATACTTGAGAATCAATATGGAAGCCATCGGTCCAGTGGATCAAGCTGAAGAGAAGAGAGATTTTGGCAAGATAATCCGCCGTGTAGCGGAGAACACCGCCATCGACAAGAAATACTTATGTGTGTAAGTTATTTGCAATTGCGTAATACTAAAATAAAATGGTTTATTTAGCTATTGGTTGTGAATCCTATAATATTATATTTTAATAAACTAAATATGTCGAATAATCAAGTCGTGAACCACGCAGGGCGACAATACCAGATAGACAAAAAGGCAAAATATGGGTTTAATCCTAACGAACTTGGACGCGAAAGACCAAATATATTTGTAAATCTCCAAAAGAATCATGTAAATAACACAAATATCGTCAAGACAAATAATGTTGTTTCTGCAAAAATAAATATTAAGATGGATAATCGTGTGAATACACATGTATATGTTATTAATAATATACATGGCGGAGGAACATTAAAGTATAAAAACGACATTAAAGCAAAATACACAAATGTGGATTTTATAGAAGTTTCCAACAAAAGGACAATTGCAAATATACATTTCAACGCGAATGATGTTTTATTTGTGCAGCAATTATTATTTACTGACTTTGTTCCACGCGACATACTAAATTTAAAATACAAATATAGCATTAAAATAATTATATCAATTCACGATTTTTGTTGGATTACAGATGTTTTAAATAATTATCCGAAACAGCCATATTATCATCGGTCGTACCTAAACCAAAATATGAAAATACACCCTGACATAATAGAATTGTTTGCACACGCAGATCTTATAATTCATCCGTCTTACTTTACATATGAAATGCACCGAAAATGGTTTCCAGTTGATAATTTTATTGTCTCTCATCATAATGATTATAAGACCGATTATTCAACGAAAAGGATACCTCCTATACTTAATCATCAAATCAATATAGGGGTTATGCATGAATATATGGAATATAAAGGGAGTGAAGCCATTTCGTATCTTGTTAACAATATAATACGTTATGAAGGTTATAATTTAAATTATCTTATTGTGGGAAAAAATATTGGCGTTTATCAAGAAGACGAATTTTACGAGTATTTAAAAAAGTATAATATTCATTTTTTGCTTTTATTGAATAAATGGGGAGAGACATATTGTTATTCGTTAACAAAATATATCAACTCGGGATTACCGATTTTGTATAATAATATTGGTGCATGCAAGAATAGAATTCCGCCAAATGTGGAACATTATAAAAAGGTTATCGATAATGAGATGGAATATAAGAACATTAACAAAGTAATAGGTGAGAAATTAAAGAATATGTTAGATTATGTAATAAGGGAAAATGGTAAACATAACAAAGAGAACACATCCACTATTATCCATTATTCTCCCTTATTCGAAAATTTATTTAACTTGGACGAGCGAATGATAAATTATAGTAATGTGCATGCAAAAGTGAAGCCATTTTGTATATACTTTCCCCAATTTCATATGCTAGAAGAGAATAATAAAAATTATTATTTGGGGATGACAGATGTTACAAATTTGCAAAAATATTTGGCAGAAAATGAAAACGTTCATAATTTGATGACGCCATCTAAAGATATCTTGAATTTATCAGGACCATTCAATTATGATTTATCATATGCATCCCTTATTCAAAGACAAGTAGACATAGCAAAGTCATTTGGTATATATGGGTTTGCCGTATATTATTATTGGTTTTCGGTAAATTCAATAACAAATAAGAATTTGATAATGGATACTTGCTTTGATCGTTTTTTCAATGGTGATATAAGACTAGGGAACAATTTTAAAATTTATTTTATTTGGGCGAATGAGGATTGGAGCAATAATGCTGCATTTAACACAAAAGAACAGATATATAATATATACGATATTGAGAATTTCAAGTCAAATATCAAAACATTAATAAAATATTTCAGGAATGTTAATTATTATAAGATTGATAATAAGCCAGTGTTTTACGTACATCATCCTTGGTTGATACCAAAAGAAACCCTATATTTGTTCAATAGAATGTTAAACCAAGAATGTATAAACGAGGGATTTAATGGTATAAATTTGGTTGTGAATAATATGCGGGATCAGTATGAAAATAATTATACAGGTCTGAATAAATATAATCATAATCCAGACTATAAAAAGGACCCAGCTACTACAAATTATGTGGACCACGTAAAGGAAAACCGAAGTAAAAATGATGTATCTTTGAATTATCCGGCAAGTATGTTTTTTGATTTTAATAATACAGCAAGATTGTATATTCCTAACAAGCTGAATAATGCTACGATTATATCTAATAATACATATCCAGCGCAAGTAGAAAATCTAAGAGTATTGTTGAGTAGATATAAAACCAAGAGAGAGGAGATAAACAAAATAATGTTATTCAACTCGTGGAATGAATGGGGTGAGAATATGGCGGTTGAACCAAGCACAGAGAAAGGATACGCTTATTTGAATATGATCAAGTTTGCTCTCTTACGATTCATGTAGGAAGGCGTTTAATTTCATATATATTTATAGAATATGTATATATATGAAAATTGCAATTGTTTCAAAGTTCGGACACTATGAATGTTTATTTTTTTTATGCGAAATCTTACAAGAACATAATATAACATTATATATTGGAAATAATACAAGGGGGGAAGAGAATTATCTTTGTAAAATGTATTCTAATATTGAGGTGGTTAAAATAACAGAAAATTTAACGGAGAGTATGGTTGCCTCGTATGATGAAATAATTAAGCTGACAAGTAATGATGGCGTATTTTATCATCCCAGAGTAATTTCATTAATTCATATATCAGGTTTTAAGGATATTTCTAATAGATATATATCATTAACTCCGTTTGTAGAAGGCGAGAATATAACATATATGCTTCCAGTGTATAATCCAATAAATGTGCGGAGATGTTATAATAAAACGATAACGTTTGTTGGCTATTTTATGAATATGTGGGTAGATGAAGATTTACAATATTTTATAGAAAATAGTCAGCATAATTTTAATTTTGTTGTTTGGGGAGATGGAAATTACGACAATTTAACAAGATTTCCGAATGTCGTTGTATATTATAATGTTAACCACGAGCACTTAACTGAAATAATAAACAATAGTAGTTATATTTTATTACGTAATGCGTCGTACATAAATTATGATAGATTTACAGGAATGATGTCGTTAGCGTTGTCTTTTAAAAAGCCACTGATAGTTGATAAGAGAACAAAAGAGGTCTATAATATACCTGGTATAGTGTACGAAAAGCGATATTCAGAATTAATTGAAGCATTGAATAATGACATTTCGCCAATAGTATATGATAAGTTTGTTGATTCAATAGGTGAATTTAATAAAGATGTCATAAATAAAAATAAAAGAATCATGTGCGAATTATGTAAAAAATAACTTTATACAAAGTTGTATAATTGTCTAATATTTTCTCCATAGCCAGTTGCAATGTTGCAAAATAATTGAGGATACTCCTTCATTAATTCAGTGAAAACCATTTTATCGGACCCATATTGCCAATCTTTAGATTTTGAAGAAGCAACTTTTTTAAGGACTCTATAATAAAGTGTGTGTATGTCGTCAATTAAATCCTTGTGTATAATGTGAATAGTATTCGCATAAGAATGATTGCAATTAGAAGGATATGGAGAGCTATACCATATTTTATTATGTGGTGCCACATTGAGATTTTTTAGACTCAAACGAATACTTGGTGGAGGTTCATTTCTAAAAAGACAGGCAGCCGCATCATACCAGACATAAAACTCTGTTGCATTTTCGCCGTCCATATCTTTTGCAAGTTTCATAAGGTTGATTTTTTCGTGCAAAATTTTGCCAAGATCGGTAGAGGGAAGCTCGTATTGATTAACCCAAAACTTACTATAAAAATTATTTGAATAGAATTGTTTAATAGGATGTTCGACAAAAATAGTTTCCAAGTTTTCGCGATATGGTAATATGACATCTTTTGTTGGAGGATCGCAGAAAAAATACATACGTTGATTTATTTTCAATGTGTTCTCAAACCATTTACAATAGTCTTTATGTGCGTGTTTATTGCGAACAGGCCAGTAACCAGATACAATAGTAATGTTGTCTTTTCTCTCTACGCTCATAGAGTATATACAGAAAATAAATAGTATCTAATAAAATATGCCATAATGACGATCACGGCAAAGGTCGCTATCATCATCTTCATCACAAACATATATAGAATCAATATAT
>Ga0114966_10002279_pt1 | contig 17190 bp, 22 predicted proteins | sample M_130207_XF_Meta_FD_87029 | JGI IMG/M metagenome (GOLD analysis project Ga0114966, IMG submission 87029) | Freshwater microbial communities from Lake Montjoie, Canada to study carbon cycling - M_130207_XF_MetaG | ecosystem: Environmental > Aquatic > Freshwater > Lake | place: Lake Montjoie...
AAGAAAATCATTCGCAGTCGGTGGTCCCGTTATGCCATCAATGGGTCAAATGATATTCGGCTCATTAGCCAATGCCCCGTTCGCAGCCCTTGACCAAATAGTTGGACGACCAGGATATGAAGTAGGCTCTGAAGCACTTCCCGCTGATAGTACACAAGCAGTAGAAAAGCAATTAGATACATTCCTCAAATCAGTCATACCAGTCAAAGTACAGAATTGGCTCAAAGCAAATCAGAATGTGCCTATAACATCATTACAAGTTGGTAGGAAGCCTTTACAGCAATGGGTAAATACGGCACTCAATATTATATCAGCTGGGCAATGGAGCAAGGTTAAGAAGGAGGTTGGCTATGACAGTATGTTTCATTTGTACCTTATAATCAACGGCAAATACACCGTAGAAAAGAACGAAGTGTATAACATTAAACCTTACTCCAAGGGGGGGTCTACTGAAGAGATTGTAAATATTCCCATTAACAAAGATATCACCATTGGTGAAATGTTTTCTAATGTAAAGAACCTTGAAAACTTTTATAGTAATTATGACGCATTCCAGAATAACTGCCAGGACGCAACATTATATCTTTTACAGCAAAACCCTACCGCATTTGACGTTACACCCGAAGTCAAACGATTCATAAAGCAGGACGTATCATCCCTGCTCCAAAATAAAGATATTAGGGAGACTTCAAAGACAGTAAAGAAGATTACTAATATTGGGGCTACTATGAATAAGTTACTTCAATATGTTTCAGGAGGTAAACTCAGTTTCGCGCGTGGAGGTATTATTGCGACACCAGCGATTCAATTTGCTTAGTAATAGTGGCGACACCATTAGAACCTTCACCTAAGCTAAGTACTGGCTCTGTTATTTGTTCTACTGGCGCTGGTTGTGATACAAATACCTTATCAAATTCATAAGGCTTATGTTCTACTACTACGCCATCAACGAGTGATGACATTGTAATAGGTGTGTTACCATCTTTCCACTGGCTGATATCAATATCATCACGACTTACAGGCAATAATTGTTTAGTACGCTGTCCAGAGAGCTCCATATATACTAATATCTAAATATTTAAAATGTAATTGGATTTTCTCACGCTATAAATAGAATGACACATACCGATTCTGATATATCATCCGAATCTGAAAAAGAAGAAGTTGCCGTAGTTACACAAAAGAAGTTCCCTAACTCTAAAACAGGTCAAACAGAAATAATTACTATTGACCCTAATTTAATAAGTAAAATCAAATTGAATAAAGGACAAGTACGGCAACTCAAAACTCTTCAACGAGAACTTGTTACAGGACCCAAGCCTATTGACCCAGTCAAAGAGGATAAAAAGGCAGAGGCTAAGATTAGACGTGATAAAGTCAAGGCCGAGAAGTTAGCCATCAAGACTGAACAAGCAAGACTTGCTAAGTTAGCTGAAGAAGAAGCAAAGAAAGTAGCTGAACTCAAGTCTAAGTACATCACATTCAAAGTCCCAATCTATAAGTATATTAAGAAGGATAAAGTAGCTGTAGCCAAAATTACAAAGGTGGCAAAAGAATCCATTGAAGCTGATGAGGATGATGGGGATAACGATGAGACTTCAGAGGAAGAGAAACCAGCGCCAAAGGCACGTCGCCGCCGATTCCAAAAAGAGAAGGTGGAGCTGGATACGTCAGATGAGGAACGAGTAGCCAAGCTGGAATCTATTGATAAGGCATTACAGTCATTTACATTCGCGCCCCGCCGTCGCACATTTTTTTAAATAATCTTAGTAGAAATGAATAAACTAAAAATGACCCCATTGTCTTTATTTCATAAACTCAAATGGGACCTGAATAAAAGTACTGTTGTAAAGGATAAACAACTTATGTTAGACGCAATGAAATTATTAATAAAACTACCAATAGCTATCATACCCAAAAGCATTAAAGAAGAGATAGTCGCTATTGTACTATACTATGGAACCGATATAGAAGAATCTTATAAGGTCTATAAAAAAGTATATGAACGAAAACCAAAAGATGTTCATACTATACTTATGATGATGAGTCTGTCTGGCTCACTTGGTGATAGTGAGAACTTCAATAAGTATAATGATATTATAAGAGGCCTAACACCAGATAGTATAATAACGTATTATAACAACAAGAGAAACTTTGTAACGTTGGAGGAGGGTAATCATATAGAGGCCCGTCGGTTAGCTCCATTAATAAATGAGCTATTGGCTAAGAAGATGGGGGTATCATTGAAATATATTGACTCTGATATTGAAGAAGCTACACTTAAATTAATTGAAGGACCTGTATATGTCTATAACAATTTACTAATGAAGGATAATAATATTTTAGTAATTGGAGGGAATATGGATGAGAATATTTTTAAGAGTCGCAACCAAACTGATAAAGATAAAGCAATTGAGATTACAACTCCTAATAATTTCTTTTACTGTGGTCCGTCCTTTTCAAATCATTATCATGCCATCATTGAGCATCTTCCCATTTACAACTATGTAGCCTGTCGCTTTCCAGATTGGAATTATTATAAAATAGTCAATAGCTCAGATACACCCGAAAATAACTATAATGGATTCAAACCTATTCAAAAAGATACACTCTACTTATTCAAAGAAGGACTATATACAATGGTTCTACCACGAACTAAAGTTCCAACCTTATTTGATACGTACAGACCACCTGATGAAATCCTAAAAGAATACAGAGATGTTATGCTAAAACATTTTTCAAGTTCAACCGACCGACAGACCGACCGAGCGATTGTATATTTTCAGCGTGAAGGTCCACGCCGATTTGAAGGTGATGAAGACTTAATTAAACGACTGAAAGAACTATACCCATCACTTGTTGTATTTACTGGAAAAGAGACCGATACACAGGCGGATGTATTCTTAAATGCTAAAATGATATTCGGACCTCACGGAGCAGGATTCGCTAATATGCTATACGTGCCGAGCGACTGTATTATTTATGAAATTGGAATGAATGTAGAAAATAATTTCTTTGGCTCATTAGCTACTACATTTAATTTGAAAAGGTACTATAAAGACCCTGAGTTGAAAGTACGATATTATTGTAAGATGTACTTAGATAAGTATAAGACTGATTTAATTATTCTTAACATACAGCGCTTGTTGGGCGACGCTATGCCCCATATCACTTGCGAGAGCCTTTAGCTCTTCAATCTTAGGACTGAGTTTATCTGTAATATAAATATGGCGTAACATTGATACACTAATTTTCTTATCAAATATGTAATTTAGTGTTGTTGTAATATCACCATTATTAAAGGCCTTACCCAAAGATGTAGTGAATATGTAATCGCTTTCTTTAACGTCTGGTAGATTAATAGTCGCCCTCTTGGCAATCCACTTATTAAGTAGTAGTTTCAAGGCCTTAGGAACATCTTCCTCTTGTGTTCCATAGACTTTTGCCGTCTTGTAAATGCGAAATAGGATTTGAGACTTCTTAGCATTGTAAAGATTATCAAGTTCCGTATCATTTCTATACTTAAGATTCATATAGTCGGCTGCGCGGCGTGGGGGCATCAACGTATAGCAACTGATAAGTACATAACTTTGTAGTAGATTGTATTCGGCCCTTGTCAAGGCAGACTCTTTCCATAGTGGAACAGTCTTTTTTCTAAGAGTGTCAACAGTGGTTAGGACTTCAGGCCAAGTAATCCAGTTGGCCTTCTGCTGGTCAGACTTTGTATTAGTAGCCTGGTCAGCTGTATAGGTTGCCATATCATCCCGCATTTCATTACCGTACATCTTAAGTGCGGCCTTGTCTTTGTCCCCACAGTAAACGACTAAAGCAGAGTAGTATGTTTTTCTAATATTGGACTTAATATCCTTTAGTGCTTCAATAACCTTTTTGGGCTGTGTGTATAGCAACGAGTAGGTGGCATCCACTCCAGATGGGAACCCAGCCACTTTATAGACTTTCTTAATAGCATTTCTATAGGTTGAAACACTATTAGGCTTAAGATGTGGGCGATTCTTCAGAATGTGGCTTTCAATGTCTTTAGCGTGTATGTCGGGGGTAGGCATATATTAAGGATAAACATTATTTTATAGATTTTAGAAACGCGGATTTGAATCTAATATCATCTGGTATCAAGAAAAGACAGATTTATATCTAAAATAGCCTGGTAGAGTACTATAAAAATTTTTATAGTACTCTACTAGGCTATTTTAGATATAAATCTGTCTTTTCTGTATCTACGATTTATCATTTATAGGTTATATTAGATATTTTCGGGCTAATATTGGCTAACTGATGATTTTTTTAGGGGAGAATATTATTTCTTTGGTGCTACTACAGGTCTAAGTTTTCCTTCAGGCTCAGTAGTACTATATAGTTGTCCAGTCCTGGACCTTATAGTTCCAGGGGGATGGCCTGGTAAATCTTTCTTACGTGCCGCAAGTGCTGCTTGTCTTCCAACATCGGCACGTTTGAGTACATCTACAACAGTTGGTTTAACAGTAGTAGGCATAGACGCAGGTTTCACCAATGATGAAACTGCTGCTACATTAGTTATTGTCGGTAACGGTACATTAGTAATAGTTCCAGTTGATGGTATCATACGCGAATACGCAGGTTCAGTACTCATAGGATAAGTACTAACGCCTGGTCTAATGGGTATGTTTTCTTTGCCAACCGCCTTTGCCCTGGTGGATGGCCTTCTTATTACTCTATCCCCCAATTTGATATTTACAATTTGCTTTACGTTCCCTTTCTTTACAACATTCTTATTTATCTTAATTTTCTTTGCGCGAATCTTCTTAAGTTTAATAGAGCCTCCCACTGCGTATGATGAGTCCATTGTTCCTACTGTATCCCTCGCTTTAGATTTTAGAGTAGATAGTTGTTCTGGTGATAATGGGACGCTCATACCTTCTTTCTTCATAAACTGCTTTACGCGTGTAGCATATACAACAGGCACAACTACTTCATTACTATGTGCCGTAATTGGGACAGGCTTAGAACCTTTTAGCTTTAACAAGTCATTTTTAGTTACGCCTTTTAAAATACCTGACATCTACTATTAGTATTTATTTTTTACCTTTGGATGCCTTTAGTGCTGCTAACATTTTAGCAGTGGCCGCCTTCTGTGCCTCTGAACGGGGTTTCTTTACCTTTGCTACGCCACCCTTAGCCATAGTGGCTATAGGAGGCGAACCTTTTTTAGAAACCATTCCACCCTTAGCCATAGCCTTCTGTTCTTCATATTTATTCACTGCTTTATCAATTTTAGCCGCAGTAAGTCCTGCTGCCTTTGTTTCTTTCGGAAAGTCTATAATGAGTTGCTTCAGTTGTTCAGGTGTGTTAATGACTTTAAACTTAGCATCCTCAGGCGCTATGTCTTTAATTTTGTCATTAATGGCCTGAATGTCACCACCTTCTGCGTATAGACTATTGATAGCTCCTGCGATGAAAGGGCCGAAGATGGGAAACGCCCAGGTCAAAACTCCAGTTGTGGCAAGTTTGGCTCCAGCTTTGGCGATATTAGTGGCTGCTTTTCCTGCTGCTGCTCCCATTGTATCTACGCCGTAGAGAGAATTAAAACTCAACTCTTAAAGATATATGGTCACCAAGTTGTAAATCACGCGCTACAACATTTGCCAAAAAATAATTAATAACAATATCATACGCCCCAGTTACTTTAGCAGTAACTATATCACTACCAATAGAAAGTATAGAATTCATACCTGTTGTAATAGTAGTATAATTAACATCAAATCCAAAAAATGAAGCACCTGAAAATGTAAGAGTATAATAACCTTGCGAAACACGTACTACAGAAGGTACTGAAGCAGTAGCTGGGTCAATTTTTATTCCAGAAGGCATATAATATACTACTGGTAATGATGTGCTTGGATTTGTTGTTGCCGTTCCTAATATAATAATATTCCATATTTCACTTGTATGATATGCTAATTCCTTTGATGTTGTATTATATTGTATTCCCCTCCAGTCATATACATTAGACAATGTAATACTACGAACTGGTGCTACATATAATGCCGCATTAGCTAAACTATTGAGTTGCGCCCCAGTAGCATTAATAATGATAGAACTTAGATGTTGATTAGAATATCCTGCTTGATATCCTATTGCTACTGAATTACTGCTTTGTCCTTCATAACCAGCATAACCTCCAATGCCTACACATCCGTTGCCAATATCATGAGAACCTGCTAAAGACCCTATAGAAACACTAACATAACCTCCTACTACATTATCGCGTTGTGCCCTGTATCCTATTGCTACTGAACCAACACCTTGATTTGTAGCTCCAGCGTTTGAGCCAATGGCTACTGTTTGACTGTTTTGACCAGAGCTTCCAGTACTTTGACCTATGTTTACTGTATTAGATATAGAGGCTGAATTACCAGCTCCTGCGGAATGGCCAATATTTATACTGCTGGGACTTATTAAATAAGTATTTAGACCAAGATTTATACTATTTGTAGCATTATTAATATAGGCTCCACTGTTATATATGATATAAGACCCTTGAGCTGAACCAACTGGCATTGCGGCTGGTAATTGGTCAAAACGAACTGCGTCCGCCGCATTAGTCGCAGTCGCAAGATTTATAATCTTAATTGAATTAGCATTTATAGCGGGTGTTGAAGTATCTATAGAGAAATATGTAGTTAATCCTGTATTATTTGTTACTTTAAAAGCATCAGCCGTGGCAGACGGTGATATTCTTAACTTATTATTAAATCTATGAAATCCAACAACAGGATTACCTGAACTAATATCATATTCCGCATCAGTTCCATTAATTGATAGTCTGAAATATGTCACATAAGTACCATCACTATGTGTGATAGTTTGTCGTGCTGGTGATGACTCATAAATAAAAGATGTGTCAGTTCCAACATTATGCGATTCATTTCCTAATGTATTATACAATATATTTGTACCATTACATACTATACTTGTTGTACCATTAACAATTGAAGATGTAACTACACCTACTGATACAAGAGATGATAATGTTGAAAGTTGTGCTATACTGACCGCATCCTGAATTGCCGTCCCATTCGCAATATTCTTTATTTGTGAGCCATTTGATGTAATAATACCATTAGCACCAATTGCGCCAGTAAGATTTAAATTAGTAGCATTGATTCCGAGAACTCCAACTGTACCTGGTACAATTGTGCCACATAGGCCATAGGTAGGTGTATATAAATTAATCTGCTGTCCATACATAAACTTAGCAGAATAATTTTCCTGAGAGCATAGAATACCATAAGAGTAATTACTTTGTAATAAAAATGAATTAACTAATTCAAAGCCTGAAGTGATTTCACTTCTATAACTTCCTAAAGTTCCAATATATGTTTTAGCATTCATTGTTTGTTGATTTACTGCGTCAGTAAGAGCCGACGCATTAGCAATATTTGTCAGGGTTTGTGTATTCAAATTAACAGTTTTATTACTACTTGTATAAGGTACATAACTATCTAAATTAATAGTTGACCCATTAATACTTATAGTAGTAGCATTAACCGTAGTTAGACCATCAATGCTATTATAATTAATTCCTGGTGTTTGATTACCATCCATTCTAATATTGTATATTTTTTAAAACTATACAATATTATATGAGCGAAGATTCCACCGTTAAAGCTGTAAATGAAATAATTACGGCGACAGCCCGAGGCCGACATAGTATGCTTGACCATATCAAGTGCTTCATACCTAACAAGAATGTTGAAAGTGTAGCTCTTAATCTGATATTCAACTTTAAGATTATTTGCGAACAAGAAGGCCTCCGCGTAGTCGGTGAAAAATGTGTAGTGTTTGACGGGACAAAATCACCCCCAGGCTTTACTTTTGTATTGTGTTTGGACGAGAGTCATATCTCTGTACATAGCTATGCCGATGAAGGCCTCTTGGCCACAGATTTGTTCACATGCTCTAAAAATCCACAGGCACATATTAATGCGTTAAGACGTATAGAACATTTAATACTATCATTTTTTCCTTATGGTGAATTATACAAACAGCAAGTAGTTGGACGGTTTCTTACACCATTTCGGGCACCTTCTCCAAATCCAGCGTTAGAATCATGTGACTAAAATTAATACCAATCCAGTTATAACCTGTAGGATTAGTATTATAATCAACAGGTGTTCCATTAGTATTAATTAGCTGTACTGATAATATAAGGTCCATTTGCGCACCAGAATTCATAATTTCAAAAGAAGGTGCTACTGCTGAAGGAAACATCTGACAGTAGTATGGTCTATTAGAAAAAGTTATACCTCGCTTACCAGATGTTGGAAAGCGCCAAGTATTACTATCAACTGTTATATAATATTCAAGATTGGCCTCAGGAAACGCAGGATTTGGTATAGGTAAAAAATCTACGTAATTAATGGATACTACTTTAGCTTTGTATTGACCAGCTAAATTACATTGCTTGTATACCGTAATTGAATTACTTAGTGAATAAGATGGTGGAGGACTCTGTGTAAAGGCTATGTTATCAGCGGCCGTTATTGTGAATTGACATATAGGCATTCTACTATACTGTAAGATTATACCATTTCAGGTATCTTTTCTAAATCCAATGTTAGAATCAAATGACGAAACTTTGCGTCCAGCCAAAATTTAGTTAATAGTGGTCCACTATCATTAAATTGTGTTACTGATAGGATTAAATCCATATTAGCACCAGTATTCAGGATTTCAAAAGTAGGCGCAGTTTCGGATGGGAATATTTGGATATGGTCAGGCTTGTTTGTGGTAGAAAAGCCTAAGCTACCACCAAAAGGAAAGCGCCAAGTATTACTATTGATATTAACAATGTAATTATTAGTTGATGCGACAGCTGACGGCATAAAGTCTACGTAATTTATTGATACAATTTTAGCTTTGTACCGTCCTGATGTATTACATTGCTTGTACACCGTAACTGGTGTTATAGATGTGACTGACCCTGATGTAAAATTAGCATCATCCGAGTTATTGATTACAAATTGGCAAATAGGCATTATACTATAGTATAAGATTATTCTATTCTATCCATCTTGCGAAAGAAGACAGGTTTAGACCCAGTAACATTGACTGTCATGAACGGATGGTCGGACTCATCATCAAAACATTTATCAAAGATTTCATCAGGAATATCCCAGTCATCCTGTAACGCCTCCTTTTCTTTTAGATTAGTCATTGGGAAGGCATAAATCATATCCAGTTGCTTTCTTATATTAGTTTGTAGTAGTTTATAGCTTTGTGAAATAATCAACGCACTTAGCATAAAGTGACGCATATTATAGAAGAGGGAGGATATGACATTCTTTTTGAATGAGCGGGGAATATCCACAATGACATCATCCAGGATAAGGAGATTCTTGGGCATAGGTGTTTTAGTCTTATGCTTTTTGTCATAAATCTTTATACGAGCCTGTTCATCTTTAATATAGTTTTTAATCTTTTCAATGTTTTGTTCTGTTAGTTCCTTATAGAACTTACCATCCTTATCCAGCTCATCAATAAGAGGCTTTACCTTTTCATCGGATGTACTCGGACTGATTAGAAAAATATTATCAAAGTAGTCACCGTATAATTTCTTAGAATGTAACATACTTAGCCATAGGGATGTCTTACCGCTGCGTTTCTTTCCCACAAGTAGCATAAGAACGGCTTTGGTATTTTTTAGAATCGGGGATTCTTTATCAACAACGTCGTGGTCATGAGCTTTAAATAAGTCGGATAGACTTCCTTTCATATTAATTATAGCATATAATATTTATGAGGGGATTAGCGTTTAGTAGTGACTTTACCGTTTTTGATGATGAGGAGACTGTCATAGGCAAATATTAGATTAGCAAGATATGTTCCTGCTGTAGCATTTAATGCGAAGTTTGTCATTATAATTTGCGCTTGAGAAGCAGAAGTACCACTCATTATTGTGGATTCATCCGAAAAATTTCTTGTATTTATTCCTATTGCGAAATGATTATAAAAATAGGATGCTCTATTATAAAAAAAAGGTTTTGTATAATCCGTAATAGAACCATTAAGAGCTTGTTTTAAGGCTGCGAATGTAGCAGATGGATTATCTAAGTTCATTTTATTAACAAGTGAACCATCTAAAAATAATTGTATATTTGTACCTTGGAAATTAACAGCAGTAGCTTGAATTGATGTTACAAAATCATTTGCTGACCCTCTACTATATTGAAAAGTACTACCAATTGGTGTGTATGTCAATGTAGTATTGTATGATGCCGAATTTGTTGGTAAAATATATACTGCTCTTAAAGAACTCATATTAATACCTGAATTAAAATTAGCTAATTGTGAAATAGGCATTTGTGTTATCATATAACTTAATTGTGGAATCACGAATGGGTTACTCTTTACTCGCATCCGCATAGAATCAATATATTCTTTTGGTAAATGGGTAGTTTGATAACATAAAGATATATTAGAAAATGTATAATTTAAGGGTGAAGGAACCGCAGATGTGCCAAATTTTATAGCACGATTTAATGGTGTTAAATTAATTTCCAGTGATATAGGATTAGACGCATCAATTAAATAATTTGGAAAATCAATGTCAGAACTAAAACAAGAATGTATAATGGGTAGGCATATATCCCAATACATAAATCCACCTGTTGTTAATGTAGTAGAGGGAATGGGAACACACGCAATTGCGGCTAATAGTGCCCCATCACCAGAAATCCAAGATGAATGTGTATTATGAGGTAATATTAATCCTCCCATTAAATCACATACATAATCTATATCATCTATTACTTTTGAACCAGAATATACTGTAGAACGTTGAATACATGAATAAGCATTTGATAATGTAGAAATCCCAGACAAAAAACCTACTACTTCTTGTGATACTTCAGGTTGTTGCGCTGCGCCACCTATTTTAGTTAAGGCTGGCTGGCCAGCTGACAACCCGCCAGCGCCTAATCCGGGTCCTTGAAGTGTTACAAATGTTGTTGCTGTGTTGGAGGTTAATGCTGGTAATGTAGCAGTATAGTTTAATGATATTCTTGCCTTTAAAAACATACTGCGACGAGAAATAGAAACTGGGTCGGATGGTAATGTAAAAAGTAATTTTCCACTGGCATTTTGATTACCAGTACTACATTGTACTGCGACCTGACTAACTTTTCCTTTCATTGCCATCGGAGAGTCATTACTCTGAAGCGACTGTGGAACTGCCTCAGTGGCATAAGATTCTGTTTGTTTCGGCGAGAGGAACGAAGCCATATATTACTATAACCGAATATTATTTTAGCGTTTGACTTCTACCACACCGTCCCTAATTACAAGGAGCGAGTCATATGCGAAGATTACAGTCGCCAAGAAGGTTGGATTTTGCTGCCAGTTAGAGAGCGAGATTGTTGCCTGGGAGCAAGGAGTACCACCCAGTACCGTGGACTGGTCCGAAAATGCCGTTGCGTCTACACCAATGGCAAAGTACGACTGCTTGTATGTTTCACGAGATGAGATAGACGGCACTAGTGCGTTGGTAATAGAACCAGAGAGCGCCTGTTTCAAGGCCGCGAAGGTCATAGCGGGATTGTCCAGATTGACTGAATTTACCAGGCGACCGTCGCAGAAAAGCTGTGCGTTAGTACCCGTGTAGTTACCACCTGTGGCCGTAATCAGAACATCAGCCGCTCCTGCGCGATTGTAGCTGAAAATGACCGTCGGGTCCGTGCTGTAAGAGGCAGCACCAAACGGTACAACGTAGGCCGCTCTTAGAGAAGAGACGTTAAGGCCGCAGGTATAACTGGCAAGTGCGGAGAGCGGTAGTTGCGTAATGATGTATGACAGTTGCGGAATCACGAACGGGCTGCTCTTTACTCGCATACGCATAGAATCCACGAATTCACCAGGTAAATCTACCGCTTCATAGCAGAGAGATGCCGAGGTTAGCGTGAAATTACTGGATGTGGGAGCCGTACCCGTGCTGAGTTTTAGCGCACGTGTGATAGGAGTTAAATCAATTTGGAGACTGATTGGTGTACCAGGGCCAAGTAGATAAAGGGGGAAGTCGCGTTCAGAGTTGAAACAGGCATGTGGTACTGGAAGGCATATATCGTAGTAGAGATTACCACCAGTTGTTAAAGTTGTGGCGGGTAGTGCGGCCTGTGCTACTGCGATAAGATTGGCACCATCCGTAACCAGCCAGTCGCGATTAGTGTTATGCGGTAGAATGAGACCAGACATTAAATCGCAGAGGAAGTTAATCTGGTCAAGTACTGCGCCGCCGCTGTAAAGAGTAGAACGTTGTACGATGGAGTATGCGTTGGAGAGTTGCTGGATTCCTGCGAAGGTGGAGCTGATGGCCGAACCCGTTGTAGCCATTTTATCAGCCACAACAAGCACACCAGGGCCCTGAAAGGCCGTAGTAAGGGCAGCGGTACTATAATCGGCCAGTGTGGCAGTATAGGCCACCTGGACACGAGCGCGGATAAACATACTTTTGCGGGTAATAGACGAATTGGCAGCGCTAACATTGAAGACTAATAGTCCTGATGATTGTTGGTCACCCGAAGAGGACGCAACAGACACCTGGCGGACGCTTCCTTTCATTGCCTGGGGCGAATCATTGGAATCCAGAGACTGGGGAGCCGCGACGGTTTGATACGAGTTTGTTTCTTGCTGATTGCCAAGGAAAGACATAGTTATATAATAGTATCCAATATTATTTTTTGGCATTCAGTTCAGCCGTAAGACGTAGTTTCTTCGCCATCAGTTCATTCAGTAGAATATCCCGTTGCGATGTGAGACTATCATTCGCTCCAACCGATAATGCTTTATCGGTTTCCTGGGTTTCAGGCAAAATTATTTCATCAACGATTATCATTATGCCGTAATTTACACCTGACATATCCAGAGTGTTGTTGCTAAGATTATCCGTCACGAATAAATTAATTGTATCAATGCTCTGATTAGAAATGAGCTCGGTACTAAAATCATTACGAAAATAGATAATACTATTTGGTAGTAGCGGGACAGGGATTTTAGCTAAAATGTTACTTGTCTTAAAAGGCGTATTGATTTCTTCATACGTGGCGGCAGTTTTAATGGTGGTTGACCGGATAAAGATGGATGTAACGGGATTAACGTTAATCTTATTAGCACTTGTTACAGTTGTAACTGCCGTAAATGTAATATTACCAGGTGAACCAAACATTGTACCCAGCACTGCGTTGGCCGCAAAATTGAACACCATTGGATTAGAGCCCGTCCCCACCATTTGGAAAGTGTACCTGGCACGAGTAGCATCATAGGTTATACTGAAGTTAGTTGATAGTAGACCGAGGCCACTTGCGACGATTTGTGTGATTAGTTCGGTTGCTAATTGTAAAGCATTGTAATTGCCCTGTACAAATGTTAAAGTCTTAGGAGTCCCATTATAAGATATGGTTAAAGTCACCCATTCGCTATTGAGCTGATTAAATGAGTATGGGACTTCTGCCATTTTCACTCCCATTAAGAAGCGATTGTTGGTATGACTAACAACAAGTGGTGGATTGATATTGAATGTACAATTACTACTTGACCCTTGGTCAGCAGACTTTGTATTTAAATAGAGTTGATAAGTTTTTATAACATTCATTCTATTTATATGTATTAAATTAACCTATGGTCGGCTCCAGGGAAGTATCCACCTTGTGCGAATGAGGCCTGTGCGAATGACTGACCTACTGGTTTAACGGAGTGTGACATACCCTTGTAATGTGGCTGAAAAGAGGTTGGTCCTGACATTCCGTGATGTGTGGGCCGTCGGAGGACTGGTCCCTCTGTGATAGTGCCACCGTGAGCCATTTTTTTTGGTGTAATATTATACTCCCTTAAAAATGCGTCTGCTAATTTGTTAGCTATTCCGACTAAACCACCAGTAGCCATTTTTTTACCAAGATTAAGATTTTTCATTGCTTCAGCTGGTGCGGCTTCAGCAGCTGGTACAGCACCAAATAAGTTTTTAATATGATGATTACCTGGAGGAGCTTTATGTGGCGCGGCACCAATTGCTTTATGAGGACGCTCAGGGACTACCTTCTTTGGTGGAGGTGGGGGAGAAGCCATTATAATATAAGATTATTTAAAAAATGAGTGGCCAGTTGGAGGACCACGTGGAGGAGGTGGGAGACCACGTGGAGGAGGTGGGTGACCACGCGGAGGAGGTGCGCCAACTGTTTCTTGTTTTGCTTCTTGTGCGAATCTGTCCCTAACTGCCGCACTTAGGGAAAATCCAGGCGACGTATGGGGACGGGGACCACGTGGATACTGGTCTGGAGCGTTTCCTGACATTATATTATAGCATTAGAATCTTATTTAAAAAATGAGTGGGACTTTATAAATCCACCATGTGCGAACGCTCCCCCTTGTGGATTACTCGGACCTCCTGGACCTGGATGCCGCATAGTTGGAATTACCATAGTTCCAGGACGAGACGGGGGAGGGCGTTTTGGATTATGGGGAAATCCTCTAATTTCGGAAGGAACTGCTAAACCTTGATACATTCTTCTTGCTACAGCATTATACCAATTTGTAGCAGCTTGATTAATATTACTACCACCTTGTGGATTTTCACCTGGTGGATGTGAAAATCTGTGTAAGTTGTGGAATGATATCCATTCTTGATTTGGAGGATTATTAGGGTCAAGTGACATTATTATATTTTAGCATTAGAAACTTAATGAGCGTGACAATTGTTTTTTTTGATATAAGTCCCACATCAAACACAGCGAGGCCGTTTATAATATCTACTTGTTCGTTGTGGTCTTTTAGAATTGTATAGATAATATTCGCACTTGATGGGTCATTTGCGAATATTATGAGTTTTTTGTGGAGGAGGATGCGGTCCATTGCTGGATTTTAGATTTTAGACTTTAGACTTAGGAATTATTCGGAGTCAGAACTGGCTTCAAGAGCCTTAAGTTTGGCCCGTTCCCGTTTCAATTTTTCTTTTTCCTTCTTATCCTGTGTTTTGATTTTCTTTAGCTCCCTTTCAACCTCCTTTTCTACGTTCTTCTTGAAATCAGTCCTTAGCGACCCAAGTTCATTTATTACTACCAATAATTGTGATTCAATTGTAAGCTTTTTAGAATTGATTTCAGCAACTTCATTATCCGTCACAGATTGATGTCTATTAAGTTGCTCCTTTAAGGTTTTTATTTCTTCTTCAGTCCACCCTATACGTTTATTAGCGTACGATAGATTACTTTTAAGTGTTTCTATATTATTTGTTCCTGTTTCCTCCTGGAAGTCTTTAATAGTCTTACGCTGATTTTCAATAAGTGATATATTATCTAAAATAGTCTTACATTGTGCTTGAAATAGTTTTTGTTGCTCCGCTACTTGAGCCTTTAGTCGGATAGTTTCAGGGCTTCTATCAACAAGTGAAATATGAGCTTTAATCATTTGCTTCACAGAGATAACACTTGTGATTTCTTCCAGAAACTCAGCATGTGCTTCCATATTAGCAGGAGATGACTTGTATTTGATGACTGCCTTTTCTTCCTCATCCAAAAAGAAATTAGGCTTTAATCCAAACCAATATACCGCATTTTCCTCAATATCACTATGAATTGGAATATTCTTAGCATCAATTGACTTAATAATTTTATATAATGTGCTGTGATTGTCAGTCTTTCCCTCATATTCCTCATATTCCTTTAATAGTCGCTCTGCGATATCAATTGTATGCTTTGATTTAACATGCTGACCAATAGTATCACGACGCATAATAGTTTTACAAAATTCGCAGGGGTATTCTATGCGCGGCATTCTATACTATATCCGTACAAAATCTTTAAACCGACCAAACGCATCAATTTTATGCCGGAAGACAGAGGGGCATAAATGACCTAAATCTAATGACGACTCCCTAAAAACAGTTTATGCCCCTAAAATTATCCAATTTATCATTACATACAGTATTACAGTTTCTATTTTACCTATTAAAAAGGTGTGATATGCCCCGCCCCTCCTTTTCTGGGTAATGCCAGTAGGGTTGGACAATCTTTTTTTTCATTATTATTTTTTATTAATTTTCATTTCTTACTCCAAAATCTTTACGATTAAAAAAGAGCTCGGGGCATAGATATATTATAGTTTTATCCATTAATATTAAGAAAATAGAAAAAGTAATGTAATAAATGGATTATGTTAAGAAAAGGAGGGGCATACAACGACCCCCCCCTCCTTAACATTACTTTTGACTGTTTTAGTAAAAAGAGAGTCGCTGAATGTATTAGAAAAGTAGGGGCAAAGAAAAAAAGACCTCTTTTACGGCACTTTATGCCCCTAAATGCCTCCGAAAATCACTACTTATCTTAAGTAAAGAAAAAATCACGTCAAAAATGAAATTGTACTTACTAAGTAGAAAATCAGGAATTTTAGGGGCATACGTACTTTTATATTACTTTATGCCCCTCCCAAAAATAAAAATTGACGGCACATTCACCCTATTTTTAGTCTGAACATTCCAAGTAATTCATCCATCCAAAGAACAAATCCTAAATGGAACTGACAGCCCAAGAACATGTATCAGCAAGAATGAAATCAACAAAGCGTGTAGTTAATATGGGTAGCTGGAAAAAATACACACAAGAAACATGTGGTTTTATTACGAAGACAGGAAATAACACACGTAGTAATATTACATATAGATTACACCTCAAAAAGTGCCAGATATGCCAACAGCATCCAGCTGTAGAGAGTTATAAAATTATTGGGACTTGGGATAAGGATATGGGAAAAACTTTAGCTAACCAGTTTGACTAAAATAATCACATATAGTAGTATGAAACTGATTAGTATAAAACCCTCTACGAGAGCTGATAAAAAGATGATGGCAATATTTTTATCAGACTTTGGCGAAAAGATAGTTCATTTTGGTGCTAAGAGATACGATGACTTTACAACCTCCTTATCACAAGAGAAAAAGGACGCTTATATAAAGCGCCACGAAGTAAGAGAAGACCATAAGAATCCTTACACAGCGGGAGCATTATCGCGTTGGATACTCTGGAACAAACCAACTATTAAAGCATCTATTACCGACTACAAGAAGCGATTCAAACTATAGTTGTAGTATCCTTATCTTTCTTAATTTTTGCCTGTAGATGACAGGCACATTTACAGACCCATTGACGAAAC
>Ga0114966_10002280_pt1 | contig 17185 bp, 11 predicted proteins | sample M_130207_XF_Meta_FD_87029 | JGI IMG/M metagenome (GOLD analysis project Ga0114966, IMG submission 87029) | Freshwater microbial communities from Lake Montjoie, Canada to study carbon cycling - M_130207_XF_MetaG | ecosystem: Environmental > Aquatic > Freshwater > Lake | place: Lake Montjoie...
AACATGTAAAACTTGCCCTCGCGCGCTCCCGCCACCGCGAGCATCCGTCCGGGCGCGCCCTCCGGCCACGGCAGTTCCTCCCACGCCGGTGCCTTCGCGGACACGTCGAGTCGCAGAAACCGGCGGTGTGTGGTGCCGCCGTTTTCGCCACCCGCCACGTAGACGACGTTCCCGAGGAGCGCGCCGCACGCCATCGTGGCGGGGCTGGGCAAAGGCGGCAGTTCGCGGCGGAGCGAGACCTTCCCGCCCGTCTGCACGATTTCGAAAACGTCGGCGTGCGCCCCGGTGGCATCGTTGCCACCGATGCACAGCACCGAATTCCGCGCCGGCAGCGTGACCGAGACGCCGTAACCCACGGGCGCAGGCAGGCGCGTTGCGCTCACCTGCCAGCTACCGTCCGGCGCGTTCAGGACAAAGATGCGGTCGTGAAAGACTTTCTTTCCGCCGTCCCACGGATAGCCGTCGGGAAAATTCGCACCGCCCGCGACGATGAGCGCGTCGCCCGAAACGCCCGCGAAGGGCGCGGCAAATCCGTGCTTATCCGGCAGCGCCGGCAGCGTGGACCATTGCAGCGCCTCCGCCGCCGCCGCCGGCCCGACGATCGCGAGCAACCCGAGGAGCGTGCAAAGGCTGCGGAGCAAAAATGTCATCGGAGTGATGGAAAGCGTGATTGGTGATCAGTGAATGGCGCTTGGGTTCCACCATTCACTCTTCACCAATCACAGAGGCGGAAGCTGCGACCAACATTTCACGGTTGAAGAGACCTAGCTCAGCGTCTCCTTCGGCAGATGCTTGATCGCCCCGCCGTCCAGAGCGCTTTGGTGAGCGAGGATGCCGGTGCAGGTCCAGTTGGCGCTCTGCCGGGCGTTCGGGAACGGGTCGCGGTTTTCCGCGAGCGCCAGGGCAAACTCGTGCGCGAGATGCGGGTGGCTGCCACCGTGACCGGCGCCTTGGGTGAAGCTGAGGTGGGTGTTTTCGTCGGAGTCATACACGCCGTGGGTGGTGTAACGCTGGATGGCTTCCGGCAGGCGCGAGGCAAAGTCGGGGCACGTCACTTTCTCGGGAATCTCCGACTCGGGTTTCTTCGCGGTGTGGATGACCAGCGGTTCGTGCTCGATGAGTGGCCATTCGACGGACTTCTTCGACCCATAGAGGTCGATGCTTTCGCGATACTGCCGGGCGGTGTCGAAGAGGCTGCGGATGACGCGTGCGCTGAGGTCGGAGTTGCGGACTTTGATGTGCGCGGTTTCCACCGCGAAGGGTGAGTTGTAATGCGCGATCAAATCCTCGCGGATGGTGCCGCTGCCAAAGCAGCTCACGTATTCCGCATCGCCGCCCGCGAGCCCGAGCACGGGACCGACGCAATGGGTGGCGTAGTGCATGGGTGGCAGGCCGGGCCAGTAGTTGGGCCAGCCGTCCATGTCCTGCTGATGGCTCGCCTGCACGTATTGGATCTTCCCGAGTTCGCCGGAGTCGCGGAGCTGTTTCATGAAGAGGTATTCGCGCGCGTAGACGACGGTCTCCATCATCATGTATTTCAGGCCGGTCTCCTCGGTCAGGCGGATGATCTCCAGGCATTCGTCCACGCTCGTGGCCATCGGCACGGTGCAGGCGACATGTTTACCGGCCTTCAGCGCGGCGATGCTCATCCAGCCATGATCGGGGATGGGTGAGTTGATGTGGACGGCGTGGACTTGCGGATCTTTCAGCAAATCCTGGAAGTCGGTGTAGCGCTTTTCGACACCCCAGTGGTCGCCGCAGGCCTTGAGCTTCGCGGGATCACGCTGGCAGATCGCGTAGCAGGTGGTGTGGGGATGCTTCTGCCAAAGCGGGATGAACTCGGCTCCGAAGCCGAGGCCGACGACAGCGATGTTGAACTTGGTAGGTTGCACAGTTGCGATGGGTTGAGTTGTTATTTCAGGGTCTGGAGGAAGGCTTCGATGTCGGCGAGTTCCTGCGGTTTCAGGATCAGGCCCATCGGCGGCATCGGGGAGGCGCCCAATTGCTGGTAGCCTTCCGCGAGAACCTTGCCGGGTTCGAGCAGACTTTCCTTGATGTAGGCGGCGTCCTTGCGCTTGGAAATCCCGTCGAGCGCCGGGCCGACGGCGCTGCCTTTCCCGCCGACCATGTGGCAGAGCGCGCAGGCGGCCGTGGGATGTTTCCAGAAGATGTCCTCGCCGCGTTTCGGCTCCCCGGCGAGCACTGGCGCTTCGGCGACGGCATCGGTGGGGAGGGCGTGTTTCAAGCTGAGAATGCGCGCGGCTTCCTTGAGCCAGTCATCTTTCGGCACGGTCGGATCGGTCCCGAGACGGGACGCGAGGGTGGTGATCTCCGGCGTGGTCGGGAGCTGCGCCAGTTTCACCAACGCCGCCAGGCGGGTGCCCAGATCGGTGTCGCTGATCGTGCCCGAACCGAAGAGCAGCGCCTGCGCTTTCGCGTCGGTGTTCAGGGCACGGATGGCATTGCGGCGGAGCGCGGAATCCTTCGCCTGCAGGGCGCTCCGATGGGTGGCTTCGTCGAGCTGACCCAGGCCGTGCAAGGCCCAGAGCGCGTGGATGGCGGCGATGTTGGTGTCGTTGGCCGTCACGATCTTTTTCAAGGAATCCGCCGCGGTCACCGCCTTGCCCTCGACCAGCATCTGCTGGGCTTTGAGCCGCCAGAATTGGTTGTCGCTACCCAGCGCCTTCACGAGGTCCGCGGGCTTCGCGCCTTTCAGGCTGGTGATGGCGGGAGCCTTCGCGTTTTTCCACACCACGCGGTAAATGCGCCCGCGCTCGTGATCGCGCAGCGGATTCTCGTGCGCGCCGCCGGGTCCCGTCTTGGCGTCGTAGCCACCGCGGCCCATGCTCGGCGTGGGGTTGTGCTGGATGATGAAATTCTGGAAGTCCGCGATCCAGACCGCGCCGTCCGGCCCGACCTCGGCGGCGACCGGCGACAACCATTCGTCGCTGCTCGCCAGGATGTTGAACCCATCGTTCGCCACGTAGCCCGCGCCATTCGGCCGCACGTCCATCAGCGCGACCAGCTTCATCGTCGGCTCAGTGACCAAGGACGCGCCCTGCATCCGCGCCGGCAGATTCGCGCTGTAGGCGAAGGCGCTCCCCGCGGCCGCCGTGTAGCCACCCATCGCGTCCACCTGCCGATAATTCGGCGTGATGGTGTGCGCGGCACCCACGACGTTGATTTTCTTCGCCGTCATGCCCTTTACCCCGGCCGGCAGCACCGTCGCCGGGATGCCCCCGAAAAAGATCGGCGCACCATTGGCCGTGCCGCCGAACTGATCCCCCGCGGCGTTCATCCCGTGGGCCCACGAGTTATTGGTGAATTGATGCAGAAACTCCAGCGCGCTCCCATCGGCACGAAACCGATAGGTCCCCTGGCCGAAGCGCTTCTGCACGTCGCCGACCTTCCCATTGAAACCCGAGTAACCCACGCACCCATACAGCCAGTTGTCGTAGCCATAGTGCAGGCTGCTCGCTTGCGCATGGGTGTCGCCGATACCCCAACCGGTGATGATTTCCTCCCGCACATCTGCCTTGTCGTCGCCATTGGTGTCCTTGAGGAAAAGGAAGCGCGGCGGCTGGCTGACGATGACTCCGCCATTCACCAGGACCAGACCGGTCGGGAGGTTCAGTTTGTCGGCAAAGACCGTGAACTTGTCCGCCTTGCCATCGCCGTTCGTGTCCTCGCAGATGCGGATGGTGTCGCTCCCGACGCCATCCGGTTTCACCCCGTGGGGATAGTCGCTCGTCTCGCAGATCCAAAGGCGTCCGCGTTCATCCCAGGCCATGGCGATCGGCTTGCGGATGTCCGGCTCGCTCGCGAAAAGCTGCAGCGTCATGTCCGCCGGAACCTGCGTCCGCTCCATGCTGCCCTTGACCGTCATCGGGAGTTGGAAGGTCAGGGGCTGGGGCCGCTTCTCATAGTTGGCGACATGCGGACTGACTTCGCGCTTCTCCGGTTCCCGTTGCGCCAGAAACGCCTCCCACGCGCCCTTCACCTTGTCCCCGACCGACCAGACGATCGCGTTGCGCAGCAGCTTCTGAAATTCGGGGTTCTTCCAGGTCTTCTCATCGTGCCCGCTGGCCGTGTAAAAAACGCGCCCCTTGCCCTGCTCGCGCACCCACGTCCACGGCTCTTTGGTTTCGCCCTCCACACGCTCGGCCAGCACCTTCCGGCCAGTCGCGTTCGCCTGGTCGTGGACGAAAGTTTGCTCCCACGTTTCGTAGTCGCCCACGCCCTGCATGATCGGGTGGGCCTGGTCCAGCGTCGTCGTCTTGAAAGTCCCCGCCTTCTGCTCCTTGAAACGCCCGCCGACCAGGGCGGCGAAACGCGGTTCATTGCCAAAACAGGCGCTCGCGGTATGGATCGGGAGGAATCCGTGACCGCTCTCCACGAAGCTCAGCAACGCCGCGAATTGCTCCGGCTTTACCTCCGCGTGACTGGCGTGCAGCAGGACGGCATCGTAGTGGGCAAGCGTCTCCGCGTTCAAGCAATCGGGCTTGGTGAAGTAGTCGAAGTAGATCGCGTCGCGACCGAGCCCCGCCATGAGGTGATGCACATGCCGCCCGGAATCGGGCTGCTTGCTTTCCTGCCCGAGGAAAAGCACGCGGATCGGCCCTGGCGCCGCCGAGGCGGAGAAGCCGAGGACGAAGGCGATGAGCAGCGTCAGGAAGGAGTGTTTTTTCAAGGTTGCTTTGGTGGGAGTGTGGAGCTGGTGCATGAGGTTGGTGATGGGATGGCTTGATTGGGAAAAAGCGTTGCTGGTGATCTCGGGGTTGGGCTGATTTCTCAAAACGAACGGGGCGATGCTGGTGTGAAGTGCGGTCGTGTCTCGTGTCGTGAGGGCTGCGGTGGGCGATGAACGGATTTGGGTCGCGGATAATACGAAGTTTTTCCGATTCGGCAATGAGATCGCGCGGCAATATTGTGCGAAGTGGCGTAATCGGGTGCCCGGTGGGCTCGCCTCCGCTTCCGCTTAATCTTCCTCCGGTCGCCGAGCGCTCGCCCAATCAAAAACGGCGAGCGCACCAACTCTCTCCCTCCTGCCAAAAGAATGGGCTGCTCCGCAGCGGGTGAGGTCGGCGACAGGAATGTCGCCGCTCCTTCACGTCACCAGATGCACTCCGGTTTCTCGCGCGATGAGGCGCCTGCCAGTCGGCTCAGTCCGTGACCGCTCCGCGGCTGGCGGTGCCGACCTGCTTCGCGTATTTCGCCAGCACACCGCGGGTGTAGGCGGGCTTGGGGGCTTTCCATTTGGCGAGGCGGGCGGCGAGTTCCGCTTTGGGGATGTCGAGGGTGAGCGCGCGGGTGTTGGCGTCGATGGTGATGACGTCCCCGTTTTTCACCACGGCGAGCGGGCCGCCGAGCGCGGCCTCGGGCGTGATGTGCCCGACGACGAACCCGTGCGAACCTCCGCTGAACCGCCCGTCGGTGATCAGCGCCACGTCTTTGCCCAGCCCTTTGCCCATGACGGCGCTGGTCGGCGAAAGCATCTCGCGCATGCCGGGGCCGCCGACCGGACCCTCGTGGCGGATGACGATGACGTGCCCCTTTTTCACGCGCCCGTCGAGGATCGCGGCGAGGGCGGTCTGCTCGTTTTCAAAAACGATGGCTTTGCCGGAAAAGGTGAGGCCCTCCTTGCCGCTGATTTTCGCCACGGCGCCGTCGGGGGCGAGGTTGCCGTAGAGGACGACGAGGTGGCTGTCTTTTTTGATCGGGTTGTCGAGCGGGCGGATGATCTCCTGGCCTTTCGGGTAGGGTTTCACACGCTTGAGATTGTCGGCCATGGTGCGGCCGGTGACGGTCATGCAGTCGCCGTGGAGCAGGCCGGCGTCGAGCAGCGTGCGCAGGAGCGGGCTGATGCCGCCGATGGCCACCAGTTCGCTCATGAGGAAGCGCCCGCTCGGTTTCAAGTCCGCGAGCACCGGCACGCGCGCGCCGATGCGGGTGAAGTCGTCGAGCTTCAGCGCGACGCCCGCGGTGTGGGCCATGGCGAGCAGGTGGAGCACGGCGTTGGTCGAGCCGCCGAGGGCGATGACCACGGTGATGGCGTTCTCAAAGGCTTCCTTCGTCATGATGTCGAGCGGGCGGATGCCGCGCTTGATGAGGTCGAAGACGGCCATGCCGGCGGCGCGCGCGTCGGCGGCCTTGGCGGGCGAGGTGGCGTTTTGCGCGGAGCTGTTGGGCAAAGACATGCCGAGGGCTTCGATGGCGCTGGCCATGGTGTTGGCGGTGTACATGCCGCCGCAGGAGCCCGCGCCGGGGATGGCGTTTTCCTCGATCAGCGCCAGCTCGCGGTCGTCGAGCTGGCCATTGGCGTGCTCGCCCACGGCCTCGAAGCAGCTCACGACATCGAGTTTCTTGTCGGCGAATTTTTCCCGCCGGTCGCTGCGCAGCCGCCGCTCGGCGAGCACGCCGGTGATGCAGCCGGGCAGGATGGTGCCGCCATAAACGAAGATGCTGGGACGGTTCAGCCGGGCCATCGCCATCACGCACGCGGGCATGTTTTTGTCGCAACCGCCGATGGCCACGAGGCCGTCGAAGCCTTCGCAGCCCATGACCGTCTCGATGCTGTCCGCGATGACCTCGCGCGAGACGAGCGAGTATTTCATCCCCTCGGTGCCCATCGAGATGCCGTCGGAAATGGTGATCGTCCCGAAGATCACGCCCTTCGCACCGGCGGTGTTCGCGCCGGCCTCGGCCTGCCGCGCGAGACCGTCGATGTGCATGTTGCACGGCGTGACCATGGACCAGGTGCTGGCGATGCCGATCTGCGATTTTTTGAAATCCTCACGGGCAAACCCGACCGCGTGGAGCATCGCCCGGCTGGCCGCCCGCTCCGCGCCATCGACAACGAGCTTCGAGTGCTCGCGGTGGAGGCTCACGGGGCTGATGAGGTTGGCTTTGCGCGAGGGGGCTTTGGGCTTGGTGGTCATAAAAGGGGACAGGAAGTTAGCGGGGAGCGGCGAGCTTTGGCAAGGCTAGCGGAACCGCGGAAAAATGCTGCGACAGGCGAAAGCCTTGCCGTGCCGGTCGCGATTTCGCAGCATCAGCGGCTCGCATGAAAGCTTTCCGCCTCAACCGCCTTTTCAACGCTCAATCGCGCCGCTGTTTCGATGTGGCGGTGGATCACGGGTTCTTCAATGAGCGCGGGTTTTTGTCCGGCATTGAGAATCTGGGGCAGTGCGTGCGCACGCTGGTGGCCGCGGCGCCGGACGCGATCCAGCTCACCATCGGGCAGGCGGAGCTGCTGCAAGGTATCCCTGGCCGGGACAAGCCGGCGCTGGTGCTGCGCACGGATGTGGCCAATGTGTATGGCAGTGAGCTGCCGCGCGCCCTTTTCAGCCGGATGATCGGCAACGCGGCGGAGCAGGCGGTCCGGCTGGATGCGGCGTGCGTGGTGGTGAATCTTTTCCGCATCCCCGGCCAGCCGGAGGTGACGGATCAGTGCATCGAAAACATCCTCCGGCTGAAGCCGGATTGTGAGCGTTTCGCGCTGCCGCTGATGATCGAGCCGCTGGTCTTCCGCCCGAATGCGCAGGCCGGTGGCTACATGGTGGACGGGGACTTGGAGAAAATCCTCCCGCTGGTGCGCCAGGCGTGTGAGCTGGGCGCGGATATCATCAAGGCGGACCCGACCGATGACGTGGGCGAATATCATCGCGTGGTGGAAATCGCCGGGCGCATCCCGGTGCTGGTCCGCGGTGGGGGCAAGGCGCCGGATGCGGAGATTCTCGACCGCACGGAAAAGTTGATCGCGCAGGGTGCGGCGGGAATCGTCTATGGCCGGAATATCATCCAGCACGCCGATCCGGCGGGAATGACGCGGGCGTTGATGGCGATCGTCCACGAAGGTGCGACGGCAGCGGAGGCAGCGCGGAAGATCGGGGCGGGGAAGTAGCCCGGGGCCTGCGCCCGGGCAGCACGCTGGCGGTCAGGAGAAGCCGCCGCTTTTCAAGCCTGACGCCGACGCCGCCAACCAAGCAGCGCGGCACCCCCAAGCAGCAGCACCGCAGTCGTCGGCTCAGGCGCGGCCGTGTAGGTGAACTCCGTGACGATGGCCCTGGTCCCGAGGTCGTTGGTCACGGTGGGGGAGTTGTAGTTAGCGTCGGTGCGGGCCTGCGCGCCGGTCACGGTGGCGGCGAGGTCAAAGTAGAGATCCGTGGTGGGGGCTGAGTAAGTCAGGGTGAGCAGCAGATTGCCGCCGGTGTAGGTGAAGGGTGTGGTGAAAACGATTTGCAGGCCGAACGGGTTCGGGCCGGCACCTCCGGTGAAACTATTGGCAGGGATGGAAAGGGAGCCGCTGCGCGCGAGGACGGTGCCCGCGCCCTGATTTGCCGCGACGCTGGAGGTGAGGGCTCCCGCGGCGAAGGCCGACGGGCCGAGATAGACATCGAAGTTGGCGATGACCACGGAGGAGGCGGGGCTGTTGGGTTCGGTGCCGTCGAGACGGAACTGTAAGCCGGTGATGACGTCGCCGACCACCAAGCCAGGGAGCAGGCTGGCGTCGTATTCCTGCTGGAAGGTGATGCCGCCAACCTCAGCAAGGAAACCGTAGGAATCAGCGCCCTCCGCGGTCTTGAATGCGCCGGGAATAATCAAGCTGCTGGCCGCGGCGGGCGTCGCGCCAGTCATGAGCGCGGCGAGAGCGATGCCGCCGGCGAGCAGACGGACGCGGAAGCCGCGTGAGACCGTGGCGGCCAGAGCTGCGGCGAATGGAGCGAGCAGGCGAAATGCGCGCCGCGGAACGGAGGCAGGGAGGGAGCGGGTCACGGGGGGGGTGAGGAGGGTTCGAATCGGGCTGCCAGTCGTAATAGGTATTGCTTGTGTCTTGGCAAGGATTTTCTCGGGAGACTCAAATGAGGCGCCGGACTCCCGGCAGATGGCGCGACCGAGCGACGCCATCCCCGGAGCGCCCGCCCTTTTTCACCACCTCCCCGACCCCAGGCTGCGCAGAGGCGGCTGGGCGTTGACGCCTACGCAGGCCCGGCGCTCGCGGGCTACGGCGTGGCGCGAATTGAGGGCTTTTCGTCCGCGGAGATTTTCGGTAAACCACGCGGTGTGAAATTCACGCAGTATTTCCACGCCATGCGGCTCAGGTCGGACCGGGCTTTCATCCGCGACGAGTGGATTCTGCAGACCATCCACGCGCCGGTGCGCGAGGTCGTTCAGACGGACGGGCGGATTCGTCGGTGGGCTCCGATACCGGAAATGGACGGACGCTTTCTGCGTGTCATACCGCTGCCCGCTGGTGAAACCGTGCACAATGCTTTCTTCGACCGTTCCTTCACGCCATGAGAATCCGCTACTTCCAAGACACCGACACCCTGCACATTGAGTTTCGTCCGGCGGCAGTCGCCGAAACCCGCGATCTCGATGAAGACACGCTGCTCGACATCGACGGCGAGGGTTCCATCTGCGGCATCACCGTCGAGCACGCCAGCGCCCGCGCGGAGATTCCCAAATTCTCCTACGAGCAAACCGCCGCGTAAGTCCAGCTGCCGCCGCCGCCGCAGGCCGAGCAGGGCCGCGCCCCCGAGCAGCAGCACGGCGCTCGCGGGCTCGGGTGTGGGGGTGAGAAGACCCACCGCGAAGGGCAACGTGTTTAGCAAGGAGCCAACTTGTGCTACCCTCCTCCCGTGAAGCTTATCCCACTTTCATACTTCAAGACTGAAGTCTAGTAAGACCTATGACTCTCGCTGACTCGATCCGACATGGCATGACTACGCTAAGTGTGGTGATGCCATTGTTCGTTCTTGCGGCTTTCGTCGCTTCGATCATTAGCACGCCTACCGGTCATCGAAATCGGATTATCGTTTATCTATTGGCTGGCATTTGCGCGGGTTTACTCGGTGCGAACGTAATTCAAGCAATCCAACTAGGAGGCTGGAACTACCAGTTCTTGTTTTACCCCTTCCTCTTTGCCAAATGGTTCTTCATCGGCTACACGATCTCATGGGGAATCGGCAGCCTCGTCAACTCAGACCAGGTAACGCCACGGCGCGGAGTTTCCGGGATTATTTTCGCTGCCGCCGCCATTCCATTCTTGTTGACACTGCTCGACATGACTTACGTGCCATACGTCTTTCAGCGAGATCGAACTTACTGGGGCAGCCTCTTTTCGGCGCTCCCTTCCGACGCTCAAATCCAGATTGCGAGTCGTCGCCTGTCGTCCGAAGGCCGACAACGCGTCTCTTGGCAGCTACAGTATCATCCCGACGACATTACTGCCCCAGTGCTCACAAAGCTCAACACTCTTGGCTTCAATGTTCTTCATTCCAAGACAGTTCCCGCCGACCTATCCGCGTCGACTGTCGCCGCTGTTCAGGCGAAACTCGCAAATGAGCCCTCGGAGTGGAAAAAGTCACAGATCGTTTCGGAGCTTTCCACACTCGCCTCCAATCCAGCCATAGACGATGACACCTTTCGCCTCCTCGCCAATATCGGCGATCACCACGTTGTATCCGCACTAATCAGGAACAAGTCTAACGACGATGCGAGGATGGAATGGCTACGCATATCCATCCAAACTCGCGTGGCACAATCGAAGGCAACGAACGATTCTGATCGTTGGTATGTCGATAGATTGCGCGAGCAGATCCATCATTTAGATCAATGGTGGCACTTCAACAAAACCGGCGAATGGCGGCCTAAGCATGCTCAGTGAACCGCTCGGGGCGTCAGGCCGGAGGTAACGATCTCTTTCTACACGACTCCGCACTGCCCCCGCTGCCGCAGCGCGTGATCGGCCAAGACCAGCGCGGCCATGGCCTCGACCATCGGGACGGCGCGGGGGAGGACGCAGGGGTCGTGGCGGCCGCGGGCTTGCAGCTCGGTGGCTTCGCCGGTGGTGGTGACGGTCTGCTGTTTCTGGAAGATGGTGGCGGTGGGCTTGAAGGCGAGGCGGCAGAAGATGGGTTCGCCGTTGCTGATGCCGCCCTGGATGCCGCCGCTGCGGTTGGTGGCGGTGCGGACGCGGCCGGCGTCCATGTAGAAGGCGTCGTTGTGCTCGCTGCCGCGGAGGCGCGCGCCGGCAAACCCGCTACCGATCTCGAAGCCTTTGGTGGCGGGGAGGCTCATCAGGGCTTTGGCGAGGTCGGCCTCGAGTTTGTCGAAGACGGGTTCGCCGAGTCCGGCGGGGACGCCGCGGATGGCGCACTCGATGATGCCGCCGACGCTGTCGCCCTCGGCGCGGATGGCTTTGATGAAGGCGATCATCTTTTCGGCCATCGCGGCGTCGGGGCAGCGGACGATATTGGCCTCGACGTCGGCGAGGGTGACGGTGGCGGGATCGACCTCGGCGGTCAGCTCATGGATGGTTTTGACGTAGGCGACGATCTCCAGCGCGGGGCAGAGCTCGGCGAGGACCTTTTTCGCGACGGCTCCGGCGGCGACGCGGCCGATGGTCTCGCGCGCGGAGGCGCGTCCGCCGCCCTGCCAGTTGCGGATGCCGTATTTGGCCTGGTAGGTGAAGTCGGCGTGCGAGGGGCGGAAGGCGGTTTCCATCTCGCGGTAGGCCTCGGGGCGGGCGTCTTTGTTGGTGACGTTGATGGCGATGGGGGTGCCAAGGGTGCGGCCCTCGAAGACGCCGGAGAGGATGCGCGCGGTGTCGGCCTCGTCGCGCGGGGTGACGATGTCGCTCTGGCCGGGGCGGCGCCGATCAAGATCGCGCTGGATGTCGGCCTCGGTGAGCGGGAGGCGCGGCGGGACGCCGTCGATGACCACGCCGACGCCGCCGCCGTGGGATTCGCCCCAGGTGGAGATGCGGAAGGCGTGGCCGAATTGAGAGGACATGGGGCGCGGAGTGTCAGGGGTCGGGTGCCGGGTGTCAGGCGAAAAGTGCGCGCCGGCGTGTGCGGCCAACAAAAAACGCGAGCGGTGAGGCTCGCGTTTTCTGGAAGACGATCGCTTTCGCAGACTACGGACTGGCCGGAGTGGGCGGAGGAGGCGTCTGAGGAATGTTTGGCAGGCCTTGGACGTTGAGGTTCGGCGGGAAGCCGAGGGCGCCGGGCAGGTAAGGATTCGGGCCGGCAGCGATCGGGAGGATCGGACCCTTCGAATCTTTGGGATCGAGCGGGCCTTCCGCAATGGCCTTGGCGTCTTTGCCGTCGCCGCCGCTGAATCCGGCAACCACTTCGGGCCGCAGGCCGACTTCCGAATCATTGAGGGACAGTGCGCCGAAGGTGTTGAGTTCGCGGATGGTCAGGGTGTCGGTGGCGTTCGCGGGCGTCCAGCGGACGGCGAGTTTGCCAGCCTGCACGGCGGGGAAGTCCGCGTTCGTGCGGGAGTTCGAGCCATCGAACTCGATGCTGGCGGCGGGCACCAAGCCGACGAGGGAAAGAGCGGCGGCACCGGCGGGTTGGCCAGGGTCGTTAACCGCGAAGAATTCGAGTTTACCTTTCGGGGCGCCGTCGGTGAGGACGGCCACGCGGGAAACGGTTTGCGTGCCGTTGTAGGAGATGACCGCGCCAGACTCGCTGGTCGAGGCGTTAATCGTCAGTCCGCTCTCGGGGTTGTCATCGATGCCTTTCTGCCAGGGCAGGAAGCCGTCGGGCGAGTTGGCGCTGGCGACGCGGCCTTGCGCGTAGAGGCCGTTCAGATTGAAGGCGGTCTTGTTGTTGACGTATTGGCCGAAGATGGCGCGCGCATCAATGGCCGTTTCGCGTTTACGGAGGCTATAGTCCACGGCGGGTCTCTCGCCGTAGAGGTAAACGCTGAAAAGCGGACCCGGATCGGCGATGTCGGTCTGGATGAGGACATACTTGGCGAAACGACTAAATGGCTTCGTCAGCTTCTTTTCGTTGATCGAATCGAACGGGATGTTTTGCGCGAGCGGTGTCCAGGACTTTGCGCCGGGTGCGGCGGGTTCGTCGCCGGCGAAGATCGAGACGGTGCCAACGGCGGGCCGTGAAGAGACGCTGAAATTGGCAATCATTTCCGGCTCCGGCAGCGCGATCATGTAGCTCTGTTTTCCGGCTGTGACGGGCCATCCGGTCGAGATGTCATCGTCCAGCCATGCCGCCGCCGCTTCGGTGGGGACAAAGGTTTGATTGGCGGGGTTGAACACGAAGAGATTCGCACCGAGATGCTGGCGGGCGAAGTTCTTTGGGAACACTTGGAGTTGCTTGGCAGACTGGTCGCCTTCCGCTGCGAGAGCGAGGGTGGAGCAGACGGCCGTGACAAGTGACGCGATAGTTGCGGTTTTCATATTTTTATTTATACAGGAAGTGAACGGGAGTTGGAATCGAAAATTTCCGAGATCGCATCAGTGAAACAAATTGCGGAATATAATGACCAATTATTGTGCATTAAAACCGGAAGGCAATAACTTTTTCGAAATTTCGGCGTTGCGTTAACGCCGCTTGCCAGAGCAAGCTGGCGTGTTGCCATTGGTAGAAATTTGGCGAGTCGCGAACCAAGTTGAGCACTGGTTGGCGGGCGGCTGAGGACATTCTCAGTTCGTTGGCCGGATTTTAGCTTAGGCAAGCTCCTCGATTTTACCTCTCAAGCGCCCATGAAAAAAAACAACTCCAAGAAAAGCGACCCGTCTCTCAGTGCCAGTGCCCGTTTCACGGCAGGACAGAAACTCGCCAATTGCTATGGGCTGACCCGGCGACTCGATTCGGGCGACGGGCCAGAGATCTGGCTGGCGGTGGATGATGTGCTCGGTAAAGAGGTGTCGCTCCATTTTATCCCGTCTGCGCTCCTCTGTGACGCCGAATCGATGAGCGGACTCCGGCAGGAGGTGAAGCGGACTCGGCAACTCATTCATCCGAACATTCTGCGGGTTTATGATCTCGTGGAGGAAGGTGATTGGGCGGCGGTTTCGATGGATGCGATTGCGGGGGCGTCGCTGGCCGCGAAACTTTCGCAAACGAACAACGCAGGTCTGCAGCCGAGTGAACTTCAACCCTGGCTCAGCCAGCTTTTTCAAACCCTCGACGATGCGCACAAAATCAACGTGACGCATCGTGACCTTTCGCCGGTGGATTTGCTGCTGGGCGAGGATGGGAAACTACTCGTCAAGAATTTCGGCATCAGCCGTTTTATCGCGGATGCCTTGGCGCGGGTCAGTGGAAAGGCCGATGCGCGCCTGGCGGCCCGCAGTCCCCAGCAGCTCGCTGGTGCTGCGCCGACTCCGCTGGACGATATCTACGCGGTGGGTTCGCTCTTGTTTGAGGCGCTGGCCGGGAGGCTGCCATTTTCGGGAAAAGACTTGGCGTCTCAAATTGCGAGCACGGTGGCTCAACCGATTGGTCAAGTGGTTCCCGGGATTCCTGAGTCTTGGCAAAAAGTGATCGCGGCGTGCTTGGAAAAGAACCCGGCATCCCGGCCGCAAACTGCGATACAAGTCGGCGCGATCCTCACTGCGCCGATGGCCTCCGAGGCAGCGCCCGCTGTGGAGCCGGTCGCCGAGGTCGTTGCGCAGGCTGTGGAAATCGTGGCGGAAACGTCGGGCGAAACCAAGACATCGAGCGAAACATCCGAGGGATCCAAACGGTCTGAAAGTCCGGCGACGCTCTCGGAAAAGAAATCCGAGCCAGCCGCATCGCCTCGTGCCTCAGCGAAGAAAGCAGGGTTCCCGGTCCTCGGCTTGGCGGTGGCCGCCGGATTGCTCGTGATTGGTCTCGCCGGCTATTTTTCCAATGCCGGGGGCAAGCGCGTTTCGTTCCCGGAACCCGCCGTGGCACAGGTTCCACCGGAGCCTGCCGAGGAGTCCGATCTCCGCACGGTCAGTAACAAATTGGAAAATTCCTCTTTACTCGCCGCGCCAGCGTTGCTTGCGCCGGAACCGACCGCGCCCGCCGCGCCCGCGCCGGTCGTTGAGTCAATTCCGGATGCCGCCCCGGCTGTCGAAACGCCGCAACTCCTGGCCTCAGCGGCCCCTGTCGTTGCTCTGGTGGCTCCGGTGATCGCCGCCCCGGCGCGCCGTCCTGCTCCGGTCGCTGCCGCTCCTGCGGGCGACGAGGAAAAACTGGTCGAGGAAAAGGCCGCGGCCGTAGAGGCGGCCAAGCAGGCTGCGTTGGATGCGGAAAAGGCCCACGCCGAGATGTTGAAAAAGCAACAGCAGGCGGCCGCCGCCGTGGCTGAGGCGGAGAAGGCCCTCGCTCTAAAGAGCAAAGCCGTCGGTCCGGTGAAAAAGGCCGCCGACGAGGCTCTGGCGCAGCGCAAAAAACTCGAGGATGAGCAGAAAGCCGCCGATCTCGCCGCACAACAGGCTCGTCAACTTGCCGATGAAAAAGCGCGTTCTGCCGCGGCTGCGAAAAAAGCGATCGCGGAGTTGGAGGCGAAAAACAAAGAGAAGCTTGCCGCTCAGGAAAAGGCCGAGGCGGAGATCATGACTTTGCAAAAGACCCTCGCTGATCGTCAGGAATCGGGAGCCAGCGTGGCCAAGGATGCTGCCGCTACGAAGGCGGCGCGTGCAAAGCATCTCGCGGTCATCAAGCAGAGTGAACAGGAACTCGACCAAGCCAAACTTGCTGCGGCCGAAGCGCGCCGTTTGCGCGAAGAGGCCGAGGCCGAGCGTCGCAAGCTCGGGCAGGAATTGGCCGACATGCAGAAGATGATGGACAAGAAAAGGGCCGAGATCGAAGACCGGCTCAAGAGGCTGGAGAAAGCCGCCCCCAAACCACCCGTGGCCGTGCCGGTGGCCGAGCCAGTCAAACTTCCGGAGCCCAAGCCCATTGAAAAACCCGCGATCCCCGCTCCGGCTCCGAAGCCCGTGGTGGCAACTCCGCCTCCAGCGACACCGGTACCGGCGATTCTCGCACCGGTGGCCGTCGTGCCGAAGCCGGCCGCTCCCGAGCCTGCCCCCGCTCCGGTCGCTCCGCCCGCGCCTGTCGCCGCCGTGAAGCCCGTGCCCGCTCCCACGGAGTTGGCCGTGAAGACCGACCCGGAGAAAGCGCAGCCCGCGCCCACCCCGAAAACGCCGGGCGGCGAGAACAGTCTCGGCTTGAAATTCGTTCCTGTCGGCGATGTGGAATTCTGCGTCTGGCAGACCCGGGTCAAAGACTTTGAGGCATTCGCGAAGGCCGTTAATCTCAAGTCATCCGCGTGGAAGTCCCCCGGCTTTAAGCAAAGTCCCGATCATCCCGTGGTTAACGTCACGTGGGTTGAGGCGGTGGCGTTTTGCAAATGGCTCACGGAAGAGGAGCGCAAGACCGGCGCGCTGGCGGCGAATCAATTTTACCGGCTCCCGACCGACGTCGAGTGGAGCAAGGCAGTCGGTTTGTCCGAGGAGTCAGGCAAGACTCCCGAGGCCCGCGACATGGGCATTTCGGACGTTTATCCGTGGGGCAATCAATGGCCACCTCCGCCGAAATCCGGCAACTACACCGGTGAGGAAACCGGTTCGGACGTAGCGATCAAAGGCTACGATGATGGTTTTCCGTGGACCTCGCCCGTGGGCAGCTTTACGCCGAACAAACTCGGTCTCTACGACATGGGCGGAAATGTCTGGCAGTGGTGCATGGATACTTGGAACAGCGATTCCAAAGCCAAAGTGCTGCGGGGAGCATCGTGGTACAACGGCGCGCTGAAACTCAGCCTGCTCTCCTCCTGCCGCGTCCGCGCGTCGCCCGAAAGCAGTACTGACAACTACGGGTTTCGCGTGGTCCGGGCTGCGGTAAAAACAACGGGGTCCAAAATTCCGTGAAAAAATGATGGCTGGCTAGGTGTGTGCTGGGGGCTGGGTGGATGGGTAGCGTGGGGGTCGCGCGAACATTCATGGGTCGCAAAGCAAGTAAATAGGAGGGTTTCCGCGCAATAGCGCTCGACACACAGGGTCGGGTGGAGGTGGAGATTTCCAGGCATCATCGTCCATCTCAATCCACCCATCCCATCATCCCCAACGCGAACTTTGCCGAGCGTTTCTTTGCTCCGGCGCGCGCGCAGCTCGACCAAGCCCCGTCGGCACGGGTCTGCCCGGGGCTTTCTCCAGCATCTGCTGGCGTATGGCCTGGAGGCTCCGACGACCACCCACTTCTTTGAGACGCTCAAGAGTCAGCGGCGACGGGCTTTGATCGCCGAGTGCGCCCACGGCCTGGCCCGCAGTCTGCCGGTGCTGGAGGCGGAGTTCTGGGCCGGGGTGCCGGAGTTGGATGGGTTTGAGACCTCTGCGGGCGACGGGCACTTTCACGCTGCTGCCGCGCATGACTCGGCGGCGGCGGACGATGGCGTTAAG
>Ga0114966_10002284_pt1 | contig 17139 bp, 13 predicted proteins | sample M_130207_XF_Meta_FD_87029 | JGI IMG/M metagenome (GOLD analysis project Ga0114966, IMG submission 87029) | Freshwater microbial communities from Lake Montjoie, Canada to study carbon cycling - M_130207_XF_MetaG | ecosystem: Environmental > Aquatic > Freshwater > Lake | place: Lake Montjoie...
CGTACCTTCAGGTTCGTACCTTCAGGTTCGTACCTTCGCGAGCAGAAAAATACCAACCACACTGAACAATATTCCGGGGAGCCAAGCCGCTAACTCGGGGTTCACAATCCCCTTGGCACCGATGGCCTGAGTTAACTGCACCAACATAAGGAATATAACGGTTGTTCCGAGGCTGATTCCTACCCCGATTGCCGCTCCGCCACGCTGGTTTGAGGTCGCGAGGGGCGCCCCAAACAGCATGATGATCAGGCAGGTTGCAGGAATGGCAATCTTGAGCATGCGCTCGGTGCGCAACTTGTTCACATCGCTCCCCGAGCGTTGCATGGCCTGAATGAAGAGCCCCAGGTCGTAGTACCCCATTTCCTCGGGGGCCTTGGGGTTCACCATCAAGTGCTCCGGCTTCTCGGTAAAGTGCCGGTCGCGGAGCGAGTCGAAATTGATGGTGAGATTCGTGGAATCGTCGAGCAAGACGTGCATGGCGCCGTTGCCCAACTGCCAACCGCCCCGTCTGGCGCTATAGTCCGCACGCCGCGCCGTGATGTATTGAGTCAGGTAATCGGGGCCTTTTCCTTTGCGGTCGATCTGCAGCCCTTCGAGCAACCTGAGCGGTACGTTGGCGCTGGTGATCTGGTACACGCGCCCGCCCTCTGCGGTCGCGAAGGTGAAGTTGTACCGATTCAACACATCGTGCATACGCTTGTCTTGCAGCAGTTCGTCGCGGCGCGCGTTCGCGCGCGGCGCAATCGACGACAGCACGAGCGCGAGCCCTGTGGCGAGCGTGGCGCCAATGGCAATCGGCGCGATGAACCGGTGAAAACTGATCCCCGAGGCTTTGGCCGCGGTGATCTCGGAGTGACGCGTGAAGCCGCCGATGGAAAACACGGTAGCGAAGAGCACCGAGGCCGGCAGCACCAGCAACATCGTGGAAGGCACGCCGAACAGATACGCCTTGGCAATCGCTGCCGGCGCAAGATTCGCCGCGAGATACTTGCCAAGGCTCTCGGTCACGTCGATCACGATGACCAAAATCGGGAAGCCGAGTGCGGTGGCGACCATGATCTTCAGAAACTCGTTGAAGACATAGCGGTCCAGCGGATGGAGCAAGCGCCGCCTGCTCATGCCAGCCCCTTCCGTCGACGGAACTTCTCGCGGATACGCTCAATCCATTCGGTGGCTTCGCTACCGCGGCTCGTGCTGCCCTCATTCCCCAGTCGCGCCACCAAGTACACGCCAACGCAGAGTAAGAGCAGGTTGGTGGTCCACATTGCCCACGCAGGGGACAGCAGGTTGCGCCTCGCGAGCTCCTCCCCAACGATCAACCCCACGTAATACAACGCGAACACGCCAAGGCTTACCCCGATGGTGAGCCCCACGCCACCGCGCGGAAAGCGGAGCGCGATCGGCATGCCGAGCAGGCAGAAGATCACGCAGGCCGAGGCGATAGCAAATTTCTTTTCGATCTCGACTTGGTTCCCGTCGAGTACGCGCTGCGATTCGGTGAGCACCATCTTGAGCGTGGAGGCTTGGATCGCGGCTTGCACGGAATCGGTGGAGCGGCTCTGCTCCTGTGCTTGCAGCGTGACGTTGCGGTTCGGGTTGGTGTCGCGCGGCCGCACGGGCGCTTGTTGCGGCACCTGTGGTGGGGCGTGTTGTGGAGTCTGCGGCGGAAGCTCGGCGGCCGTTGCGGAGCGGACCCCAGTGCGGGCGAGTAGTGCCTGGAAGGCGCAGTAGCGACCACCGATGCCCGGGGATCGGGGGTGTGGGGCCAGTGAATCCGCGGTCTTAGGCGCGATGCGCGCCAGCTCGCGGTAGGCGCTGTATTGCTCGCGGCCGGCCTTGACGACTTTTCGCTGCAGTTCGCAGACCGTCATTTCACGGTCGCTCTTCTCGAGATCCTGGGACTGACGCTCGAGCGAGTTGCCGATGTTGCGGACTTTCACGAAGTCGGTGTGGAAGAACACGCGCTGGAGGCGCGTCGGCTCATCTCCCGTCAGTTCTGCCATCGAGCCATCGAACAAGGTGAGAAGCAGGTCGTGGCCGTCGGCGGAGAGTTCGAGCAAGCCGCTATCGGCCACAATCGTGCGCCGGCGTTGCGGGTCACCCATATCCCAGATGGTGACGTCCTTCATCGAGTTGGACCCGGACGCCAGATGCGAGGTGCGCAGAAAAAGCTTGCCCGTCGACACCTCGTTGATCACCTGCTCACGAAGCGCGAAGGTTGGCTTCACGCGGGCGATGTCGTTGGTGAGCGTGGCGAGGCGATGATTGGAGCGGGGGAGCACTTGGTCGTTGAACCAGACCATGAACAGCGTGATGATGGCGCCCGAGACAATCACGGGGACCATGAGCCGCTGCATCGAGAAGCCGCTCGCTTTGAATGCCGTAATCTCGTTCTCCGACGCCATCCGGCTGAACGCGTGCAACGTGGCCACGAGCACCGCCATCGGCATGGTCATGGCGACGGTGAACGGCACGGAGAGCATCAGGAACTCGGCGATGACCGTCCAATGCAGCCCCTTGCCCACAAGCTGCCCAAGCTGCTTGGCCACGTACTGCAACAGCAGCAGCGAGGTGAGCGCTGAGAGCGAGAAGGCAAAGGGCGCGACGTGCTCACGCAGGACGTACTTGGTGACGATCTTCACGCGATGGGGTCGGGACGTTCGGTCAAGGCAAGGGCGTGCGCGGGGACCCAAACAGCAGGAACCCCGTGGGCCACAAAGGGTTGTAGGGATTTGTAGCTCTCGTATATTCCACCCGACGACAGCGTTCGGGCAAGGTCGTGATACCCGGATTCGCTCGACGGGTTGCCAATCGAGCCGCCCGAGCGAGCCACATGCCCCGTTTCCCCACCTCCCCGACGCTCATGTCGCATCTGTTTTCGCGCCGCGTTCGACGTGCACTGACCGCTCCAAGCGCCCTCGTGGCGATGCTCGCCCTTTCGGCCTGCCCTGCGGCCGGTGACAAGGGGAAGGCCAGTGCGGCGACGACCCCAAGCGAGTTCAATAGCGATTCGGCCATGAGCTACATCCGGCAGCAGGTGGCGTTCGGGCCCCGCATTCCGGGGACCGCTGGCTCGCAGAAGACCGGCGACTGGATTGTGGCGCATCTCAAGCAGACGACGGATGTGGTGGTGGAGCAGAACTGGACTCACACCACCGCCAAGGGTGTCAAGATTCCGCTGCGCAATATTTTCGCGCGGTACAAGCCGGACGCCACGGAGCGGATTCTCTATGTGACGCACTGGGATACCCGTCCTGAGGCGAACGAAGAGACGGATCCGGCCAAGCAGAAGCTCCCCATTGACGGCGCGAACGATGGCGCCAGCGGCGTGGCCCTGCTGCTCGCGATCTCGGACGCCCTCAAAAAGACCCCGCCCAATGTTGGCGTGGACCTGCTGTTTGTGGACGGCGAGGACTACGGCACGTTCACCCCGGACATCGATGTACTGCTGGGGTCGAGCTATTTCGCCGAACACCTCCCGAATCCGCAGTACAGGCCGATGATTGGTGTGTTGTGGGACATGATTGGCGACGCGGATCTTCAGATTTATCAGGAAATCAACTCGGTCAATGCCGCGCCCGAGATCGTGCAGCGGGTCTGGGGGAAGGCCAAGGAGCTGGGCTACGAGAGTTCGTTCATCCCGCAGGCGAAAGTGCCGATCACCGACGACCATATTCCGCTGATCAAGGCGGGATTGCGTGTGGTGGATGTGATCGACATCGACTACGACTCCCACCACAAGCTGTCAGACACTATCGACAAGGTGTCGGCGAAGTCGATGCGGATTGTCGGTGACGTGGCAATGGCGCTGTTGCGGCCGTAGGATGTTTTGGCGGCGGCTGCAGCGGGTGTTGTTGCAGCGGGTGTTGTTGCAGCTGCGATAGACGGGTACGGCGCGCACTCGAATGGTGCGCGCCGTTCGTTGTTTTGGGGCTATCGTCGCGTATGCCGACCCCTGGAGAAAAACGTGCGCTGATCTTCCTTGCCTCTGTCGCCGCGCTGGGGGTGGCAGTACGTGGATGGCAGTCGCGGGACGGCGCTGCGGGCGCTGCGGGCGCTGCGGGCGCCGCGGGCGCTGCGGGCGCCGTGGGCGCACGGAATGTTGAGCAATCGGGGCTGGCCAGGCAGATTGGCCTTGTCGATTCGGCGATAGCCAGCGGAGGCAGCCGACGCCGGGGCACGAGCGCTCGGGCAAGCGGCGGGGCAAGCGGCGGGGCAAGCGGCGGGGCAAGCGGCGGGGCAAGCGGCGGCCGCATAACGCCCGAGCGGAGCCGCAAACCGTCGGTGGGGAACGCGCCGCCGATTGCGGAGGCACCCACGGATAATCGCGCCCGCTACTTCGCACGTCGGGAGCGCGAAGACTCACTGCGCCGCCGGCTTGTGGCACAGGACCAAGCGCGGGCACTGCCTGTCCCGCGCCCCAAAGCGCAGGGTCGGGAGCTCCCGCCCGTTGATGTCGACCTCGCGACGGAGGAGGAGCTCGGGGCGGTACCCGGAGTCGGCCCGGCCCTCGCGCGGCGCATTGTGGCAGACCGCATTGCGCACGGTCCCTTTGGCTCGATAGAAGAGCTCAAGCGTGTTCGCGGGATAAATGCCGCCCTTGCTCGACGAATCGCCCCGAGCATCACATTCTCTCGCGCACCCGACGCGTCCAGTGCCGGACCGTCAATGCCGCCCGCACCGCCCGCGCGCCGCCGCAGGCGGTCACCGCGGCCATCCGACTGGCTACCTTGACACTACCCACCACGATGGCGAGCTTCTCCGCCTAGGGGCGTCTGTCTATATAGTTGGCAGTCTGGCCTCGGCGCGACCTGAAACTCCCGTTTTTGAGGACTCATGCCCCCGATGGCTTCTCCCGTCCCAGCAGGTTCTGAACGCATCGGCGACCTCCTTCGTCGCGAGGGGCTGATCACCAAGGAACAGCTCGATCAGGCGCTCCAGGAGCAGAAGCAGAGCGGCACCCGCGTCGGCTACAATCTGGTGAAGCTCGGCTTCATTGATGAAGTCTCGCTGACCAAGACGCTTGCGCGTCAGTACAAGATGCCCGCCGTGGACTTGTCGCAGTTCGAGGTAGACCCGAAGGTGGTCAGGCTGATCCCGGGTGACGTCGCTCTCAAAAACTTGGTGCTCCCGCTCAAGCGCGAAGGGCGTACGCTGACCGTCGCTATGGCGGACCCGACGAATATCGCGGTCATCGATGACCTCAAGTTCATCACCCGCTACGACATCTTCCCGGTGATCGCGGGAGAGTTCACGCTGCGCAACGCCCTCGAGAAGGTGTTTGAGTCGGCCGATGTGCGCATGACCGATTTGATGGATACGATCGCCTACATGGACGCGGACGACGAGCTCGAAGTCGTCGACCCGAAGGAAGACGAGCAGAACGCCAGCGGCATGACGGCAAACGTCGATGACGCGCCGGTGGTGAAGCTCCTCAACGCGATCCTGACCGACGCCGTGAAGCGTGGCGCGAGCGACATCCACTTTGAGTGTTTCGAGCAGGATATTCGGGTTCGCTACCGCATTGATGGCGAATTGCAGGAAATCATGAAGCCGCCCAAGAAGATGCAGGCGGCCCTCGTCTCACGATTCAAGATCATGAGCTCGCTCAACATTGCAGAGCGCCGCGTTCCGCAGGACGGCCGTATCAAGCTCAAGATGGGCAAAAAGGTCATCGATTTCCGCGTGTCAACACTCCCGACAATCTTCGGCGAAAAGGTCGTGCTCCGAATCCTCGATAAGGGGAACCTGACGCTCGATCTCGAGAAGTTCGGTATTGAACCTGCGGCCGAGAAAGAGCTGATGGACGCGGTCCAGAACCCCTACGGGATGGTGCTCGTCACCGGGCCGACTGGGTCTGGCAAGACGACAACGCTGTATTCGTGTCTCAGTAAGGTCAACAACATCGACACGAACATCATGACCGCCGAGGATCCTGTCGAGTACAATCTCTACGGGGTCAACCAAGTGCTCGTGCGCAATGAAATCGGGATGACCTTTGCCGCGGCACTGAAGGCGTTCTTGCGGCAGGACCCGAACATCATCATGGTGGGCGAGATCCGCGATCTCGAGACGGGTGGCATCGCGATCAAGGCGGCGCTCACCGGACACATGGTGCTCAGTACGCTGCACACGAACTCGGCGCCCGAGACGGTCACACGACTCATGGACATGGGCCTTGAGCCCTTCAACGTGAGTTCGGCGCTGAATCTGGTGCTCGCGCAACGTCTCGTGCGCCGCGTCTGCAGCAACTGTAAAATTAAGTATCAGCCCGACGCGCTTGAGTTGGACATCGCGAAGGTCAAGCCTGACACGCGGCTTGGCGATATGCGCTTCACGCAAGTGGCGCTCGACGGCGCGCGGAAACGGGCGCCGCAAGACGCGGCGCCGTTCCTGGCCAACCTCTCGCTTGACACCAAGATCAAAGACCTCCCGTTCTTCAAGGGCACGGGGTGCGAGAAGTGCAGCGGGAGTGGCACGAAGGGACGCCAAGGATTGTATGAGGTAATGTTCATGACGCCAGCGTTGCGCAAGCTCATCCTGCAAAATGTCGGCGCAGCGGAAATTCGAGACGCGGCGGTAGATGGCGGGATGCTCACTCTGCGCATGGACGGATGGCTAAAGGTGATGAAGGGCGCGACGAATCTTGAGCAAGTCGTTCGCGAAACCAGCGTATAGGGCGAGGCGACATGACCGTTCCAACACCGCCCGGCGCTCCCGGATCCCCTGTAGTTGCTCCGCAGGGCGTCAACTTGCGCGCGCTGCTCGAAGAAATGATCGAGCGCGGTGCCTCCGATCTACACATCACTGCCGGCGAGAAGGCGAAGCTGCGCATTGATGGCGAGATCGTCAACTCGCGCAACGACTATGCGATGGCACCAAAGGACACCCTGCAGGTGGCCTACTCGGTGCTCACGGAGCAGCAGAAGAAGAAATTCGAGACGGACAACGAGCTCGACTTTTCCTTCGGGATTCAAGGATTAGCGCGCTTCCGCGGCAACTGTTTTCGGCAGCGCGGTTGCGTGGGTATGGTCATGCGGCAGATCCCGATGAACATCAAGACGTTCGACGACCTCAAGCTGCCGCCGGTGCTTGCACGCTTCACGGAGAAGCCGCGCGGGTTGGTCCTCGTGACGGGCCCTACGGGTTCCGGTAAGAGCACGACCCTCGCCGCCATGATCGACAAGATCAATAAAGAACGCCATGGCCATATCATCACGGTCGAGGACCCGATCGAGTTTGTTCACCGGCATCAGAACTGCCTCATCAATCAACGTGAGGTGGGGACCGACACCAACTCGTTCGCGGCGGCGCTCAGGAGCGCGCTACGCGAGGATCCGGATGTGATTCTCGTTGGCGAAATGCGCGACCTTGAGACCGTTGCGGCCGCGCTGACGATCGCCGAGACCGGGCATCTGTGTTTCGCCACCTTACACACGAACTCAGCAGCTGAGGCCATCAACCGCATCATCGACATCTTCCCGAGCCACCAGCAGTCGCAGGTGCGCGCGCAGCTCTCCTTTACGCTCGAGGGGATTGTGACGCAGACGTTGCTCCCGAAGCGCACAGGAAAGGGACGCGCGATGGCCGCCGAGATTCTGGTGGTGACGCACGCGATTCGCGCACTGATTCGCGACGACAAGATCCACCAGGTGTACTCGAGCATGCAGACGGGCAAGAAATTCGGGATGCAGACCATGAATGACGCACTGTATCAGCTTTATACCGCGCGTGAAGTGCATGAGGACGACTGCCTCCGCGTATCCCCTGACCAGAACGAGTTCTTGCGCATGATTGGAAAGCCACCCGTGGACGGTGATGCCTTGGCGCGTGACGAGGCAAAGCGCTGATGCCGCAGTTCTCGTATACCGCTCGCGATGTCAAGGGCGCATTGAAGTCGGCGACGATCGAAGCGAAGGACACGCAAGACGTCGCGGCACAGCTCCGGAAGTTAAGAATGACGGTGGTGAAAATCGAAGCGGTTGCCGCAGTCAAGACGAGCGCCACGGGAAATATCCCGATGCGCGACATCGTGATTTTTACCCGGCAGTTCTCGACGATGATTAACTCCGGACTCCCGCTCGTGCAGGCGCTCGATATCCTGAGCAAGCAGAGTGAGAGCAAAGTGCTGCAGGTCGTCACGAAGCAGGTCGTGTTCGACGTCGAATCCGGAAGCACGGTGTCGGATGCGCTGTCGAAGCATCCGAACGCATTCAGCGGCCTGTACGTGAACATGGTTGCAGCGGGTGAGGCGGGTGGTATTCTCGACACCATCCTGCTGCGACTCGCGGGGTTCATGGAAAAGAACGACGCGCTCGTTCGGAAGGTCAAGGGTGCCATGATTTATCCGACGGTGATCATGAGCGTGGCGGGAATCGCGATTTGCGTGCTCCTCATTTTCGTCATTCCCGTGTTCAAGGGAATGTTCGAGGACGCGGGGCAGGCGTTGCCGTTGCCGACGCAGATCGTGATCGCGATGTCGGAGTTCCTGACTGGCAACTGGTATCTTGTGATCGCTGGGGTCGCTGGGGCGGTGTTCGGGATTCGGAGCTATTACAAGACGTCCGCCGGCGAACTGATGATCGACCGCTTGATGCTCCGAACCCCGATTTTGGGTGACGTGCTGAAAAAATCTGCGGTGAGTCGTTTCACGCGGACGCTGGGCACGTTGATCAGCTCCGGGGTGAGCATTCTTGAGGGACTGGAGATTACGGCCAAGACCGCGGGAAACCGCGTCATCAGCGACGCCATCATGTCCAGCCGAGCGAGTATCGCGGGTGGCGACACTATCAGCGCGCCGCTCGCGAGAAGCCAAGTGTTCCCGCCCATGGTGATCTCGATGATCGCGGTGGGCGAACAGACGGGTGGGCTCGACGAGATGTTGACGAAGATTGCCGACTTCTACGACGAAGAAGTGGATTCCGCGGTGAGTGGACTGCTTTCGCTCCTCGAACCGGTGATGATCGTGTTCTTGGGCGTCGTTGTCGGCGGCATGGTTGTGGCGATGTATCTGCCCATCTTCGACATGGTCAACAATGTGAAATAGCTGTTGATGGCGTGACAATCGAACGCGGGGCCGGCGCGGCAGCTCAATCTGCGTAGGGAGACTCTTCGCGATATGGATCGACGTCGTCGTCCTTCGCTGCCCAGATTTCGTTTGCTGTCTTCCGTTCGGCCATGGGAAGGGCCACGACCGGCGGGAGCGTGTGCCCCGCTCCCTGAACAAGTTGGACGACCATCTCCACGAGCATCGGGCTGAGGTGCTGCCCGTACTTGTACAGGTTCAGCGCACGAGTGCGGTTCCCCAGCAGAAAGGCGAGAATCGACTTGTCGGCCTTGGCGGTGTTGCAGGTCTTGCAGCACAGCACAAGATTGTCGCGCCGGTCGTACGCAGTCTGGCCGCGGCGCGGCGTCACGTGGTCGAGCGTCACGGCGCCCGGGTGCACCCGCTTTTCGCAGTAGGCACAAATGGGGCCGTGCGTCTTAAGCAGCCACTGACGCGTGTCGTCGTACGCTGCGCGCCCCGTGGGGACCGACGTGAGGGTCGGTCGCGCTGGGCCGGGACCGCCGCGACGACCGCGACGAGGGGATCTGGAGGTGCTCTTCGGGGGCATCGATTCAGGGAAGGTGAACAGCAGCAACCCCTTAGAATACCACCACCGCGTCCAAATTCCGAATCCATGGGGGGCGCGGGAGGGTTGCGGGGGCTTCGCGCGCTGGGTGCCGGCGTTATGATTGAGCCCAGTACCCCCTCTCGCGGGAAGGTCATTCCATGGACCGTCGCACATTCGTGGGCGCCGCAAGTGCCGCGGCTGGCACCGCTGCGCTCGCCACCGGCTTGCTTCGGCCGCGCTCGGCGCTCGGCGCTCCACACCGAGCGGGACGGGTCCTGCCCTCTCAGGCGCAGGCCGCCTGGCAGCGGCGCGAACGTGCCATCTTCCTGCACTTCGGCGTGAACACCTTCACCGGAAAAGAGTGGGGGGAAGGGAAGGAGGATCCTGCGATCTTTAATCCCGTCGCGCTCGATGCGCGGCAGTGGGTCCGTGCGGCCAAGCAGGCGGGATTCGCCTCGGTGGTGCTCACGGCGAAGCACCACGATGGGTTCTGCCTCTGGCCGAGTGCCGCGACCACGCACAGCGTGGCGTCGAGCCCATTTCGTGGTGGCAAGGGCGATGTCGTTCGTGAGTTCACTGATGCCTGCCGCGCCGAGGGCGTTGGCGCCGGGCTCTATCTCTCGCCGTGGGACCGGCATGAGCCCAGTTATGGCGACACGCCACGGTACAACGACTACTACGAACGCCAGCTCACCGAACTCCTCTCACAATACGGCGCGTTGACCGAAGTGTGGTTCGATGGTGCTAACGGCGAGGGCCCCAACGGCCGCCGCCAGCAGTATGATTGGCCGCGCGTGCACGCCACCGTGCGTCGGCTCCAGCCGAACGCCTTGATGTTCTCCGATGCCGGTCCGGACATTCGGTGGATCGGGAACGAACGTGGCGTGGCGGGCGACCCGAACTGGTGCACCGTGGATCCGGCAGCGGTGCCGTATCCCGGTGCTGATGGGCCGCAGATTATCAGCGCGCTCCAGCACGGCGACCCAATGGGCGCAGTCTGGCGTCCTGGTGAGGCCGATGTCTCGATTCGACCAGGGTGGTTTTGGCGAGAGAGCGAAGACGCCAAGGTGCGGAGCGTCGATAACCTCGAGCAACTCTACTATTCGTCCGTTGGGCGTAACGCGAACCTCCTGCTCAACGTTCCGCCTTCTACTCAGGGGCTCCTCGGCGACGCCGATGTTCGCGCGCTCACGGGTTTTGGCGAGCGACTCGCGGCGACCTTTGCCATGGACGTAGCGGCCGGCGCCCTGGTGACCGCAACACAGGGTGGCTCAACCGCCAAGGCCGCAGCAGATCCCGACCCTGACAGCGCCTGGTTCGCGGGCGCTGGTGTGAGTGAAGCGTCGATTGAGTTCGCCCTCGAAGGGCCGGTGCGTTTCGACGTGATTGAGGTGCGTGAGCCGATCGCGACATTTGGGCAAACAATTGAGTCGCACGAGATTTCGGCACGCTCGGATGGTGCCTGGGGGGTGATTGCGCGTGGCACCACCATAGGCAACAAGCGGCTGCACCGGATTGAACCACTGACGGCTGATGCGGTGCGGGTGACCGTTCGGAGTACTGTTGGCGAGTTGCGGGTGAGCCGTCTCGGGCTGTACGCGCGGCCGCGCTAGACGTGGCGTCGCGCCTCGTCGCGCGGTGCTACGCAATCCGGAGCAGCCGAACGAGGAGCACCGCGCTCCCGCCAAGCAGTGCCAGCGATCCTGTCACGGTCAGCACCACGCGCGGTCCGACGCGCGCGAGTGCGCGGAGGTCGACGCCGAGTCCGAGCGCGGCCATCGACAGGATGGTCAGTGAAGTGGCGGCGCTTCGCGTGGCGTCGATTTGCGCCAGCGGAATCACTCCCGTCGCGCGGACCAGCGCGAGGGCGACGAATGCCGCAATGAACCAGGGAACAAGCGGCGCGCGCTTGGTCGGCTGCGGATTGCCACGCTGACGGTGCCGTTTCATGTACGACACGCCCGCGACCACCGGCCCCAAGAGGAGGACGCGCAACAGCTTCACCAGCGTTCCCATTTGCACGGCGGCGACGCCAATCGGCACGGTGGCCGCGACGACCTGTGGCACGGCATACACCGTGAGCCCGGCAATCGCGCCGTACTGCGTAGCGGTGAGGCCCAGCAACGGCACGAGCGAGGGGAGCCACACAACCATCACGACACCCATCGCAGCGGTGATGGCTATGGCGGCGGCGACATCCTCGCCATCGGCTTCGATCGCCGGCGCGACGGCGGCAATCGCTGAGTTGCCGCAGATCGCATTGCCGCAGGCAATCAGCACAGCGAGTGGACGTCCTAGCCCCAACGCGCGACCAAGTCCGTAGCTCCCGAGCAGCGTGACGCTCACGACCAGCGCAATCGCGAGCGGCAGCGCGACGCCGTTGCGTGCGAGGGCGGGAAGGTCCATTGATACGCCGAGCAGGGCCACCGCGAATTCGAGCACGCCTTTGGCGGAAAAGCGGATGCCGGGCGTCCACCGTTCGTCGGGAGTCCAGAATGCGCGTACGACGGCGCCGACCAGAATCGCGAGGACCAACGCTTCGAGATATGGCTGGCCAAGGGCAGATTCTTCGAAGCGCTGCAGCAGGCGCGCTACAATCGCGATGCCATCGCACAATAGCAGCCCAGGGACGAGCGCAATCAGGGCGACAATGGCGCTGTTTAGGCGAGATGTGGCGGCGGTCATCTGTGAAATATGCAGCAGGGAACAACAGAACTGCTGCGCTAGCGGCCGAGGAGTCGATCGATGCGGAACGGGGTGAGATCAAAGCGAACCGTGCGGTCCATCACCAGGTCAGCGACCAGTTCCCCAATGGCTGGTGCAAACTTGAAGCCGTGCCCCGAGCAGGGGCTCGCGACAACCACATCCTGAGAGGACGGATGATGGTCGATCAGAAAATGTTCGTCCGGCGTATTCGTGTAGAGGCATACGGAGGCGGATCGATGCGTGCCGGCCACGCCGGGCATGAACCGTTTAGCGAGTGAGCGTACCGCGTTCACCTCTTCGGGTGCGACATCCCGTGACACGCTGTCGGCCGTCGTTGGACGGCCTTGATGGTGCAACGCAAGCTTCAGTCCTTCGCCCTGATCAGGAAATCCATACCAGGCTTTGCCGGGCGAGGACTCGTGGATGAACACGGGCATCCGCGCCAGCGTCACATCGTCGGGCCGCAACGCCTCAAACCAGTGCACCACATTGCGCTCGACCACGAGCGGAAGCGCGAGCTCGCCGAGCATTGGCCCGGTCCAGGCACCCGTGGCAAGCACAAGTCGGTCGGCGCGTGTGGTTCCCGCGGTCGTGTCGATCTCAACCCCACCTTCGGGACGTGCGCGCCAAGCGAGCACTGACGTTCCCAGTCGCAACTCAGCGCCGCCCGCCCGAGCAACCTTCAACTGCTCCGCAATAGCTGACTCGGGGTCGAGGATTCCCGCGCGTGGCTCGAATACGGCCACGTGATCTGCGGGAATACGGAAGGCGGGGAAGCGCTGGGCAACTTTTGTTGCATCGAGTAGCTCGTAGGGAAGGCGATGCTCGCGGGCGCTCGCGAGTGCACCAGCAACAACGGCGCCGTCCGCGGGGCCCATCATAAGGCCGCCCGTGCGACGAAACAGTGTGCGGCGACTCCGCTGCTCGAGCGCGTCCCACAGCGCATACGCACGCTGCACGAGCGGCACGTAGAGTGGATGCTCAAAGTATGCTTCGCGGATGATGCGGGAGCGTCCGTGTGAGGAGCCTTGATCGTGTGGCGGGGTGAATCGGTCGAATCCAATCACACGCACGCCGCGCTCCGCGAGCTGCGCGGCGGTTGCGGAGCCAGCGGCGCCAAGTCCGACGACTGCAACGGTAAGCGTCATGGCCTGTTCATCAACGGGTGATGAGGCGACAATCACTCGCCATACGGAATCCAGATGTTCTTCACTTGCGTCGCCCGCCGAAGGTATTCGCGCCCTTCGCCTTGCTCGGGCTTGAGCAGATCACGGCTGAACGATTCGCACCAGCTCTGCTTCATGTTCCCCGTGCTGGCGAGTTCGCAGGCGCGCACACCGTCGGCATGGCCACGATACCAGATGGCATCGACGTCATCGTGTTCGGCGAGAACTTTCGCGAGTTCATCGCGACGCCCCGTGACAATATTCACGAGGCCACCGGGCAGATCGCTGGTCTCCAGTACTTGGTAGAAGTCGGTCACGGCCAGCGGGTGCAGTTCACTTGGCACGGCGACCACCGTGTTGCCCGTGGCAATCGCGGGGGCGACAAGGGTGATGAAGCCGAGTAATGGATGCGCGTCCGCAGCGGCAATGCCGATGACGCCCACCGGTTCGTTCATGGCGAGTGTCACACCGCGAATCGGGGTCTGGTGTACCTGCCCATCCCACTTGTCCGCCCATGCGGCGTAGGTGAAGAGGCGCGCGATGGAGGCATGCACCTCGACGTGGCCGTCCTTGCCCGTGAGCGACTTGAGTCGCGCCGCGAACTCGTCGGCGCGCGCGGAGAGGTTTTCGGCGATGTAGTAGAGGATTTGACCACGCGCGTGTCCGCTCATCCGCGACCAGCTGCTGGTCACAGTGCGCGCGGCTTCGACCGCGTTGCGAATGTCCTTGCGGCTTCCCTCGCCGACTTCGCCGACGATCGTATTGCGCGCACCAATCACGCGAATTGAGTAACCGCTGTCGGGGCGTGCCTGCTTACCGCCGATGTACAGCTTGGCCGTACGATCTACAGCGCCCGATTGCGTGGCAGGACTGGCAGCCTTGGCCTGCGCACCGCGCGGTGCTTTCGTGGCCACCACGACCGCACCCGCGCGCGGTTGCGCGCGCTGCCAGTCGGGGGTGAGGTACTCCCACATCCCCTCGCGTCCGCCCTCGCGACCGTAGCCCGACTCGCGATAGCCACCGAAGCCGGCCGCCGCGTCAAAGAGATTTGTGCAGTTCACCCACACCACGCCCGCCTTCACCTTGGGCGCGATGTCGAGCGCGAGGTTGATGTTGTCGCTCCAAATGCTCGCGGCAAGCCCAAACGGCGTGTTGTTGGCGAGTGCGACCGCCTCCTCAGGAGTGCGGAAGGTCATCGCCACGAGCACCGGACCGAAAATTTCGACCTGCGCAATCATCGAACTCGGCGCGACGTTCGTGAAGAGCGTAGGCGGATAGAACGATCCCGTGCTTGGCACCGCCCAGCTTGGCTGCCAGCAGGTGGCCCCTTGCTGCGTCCCCTGTGTGACGAGGGAGCGAATACGATCGAGTTGCACCGGCGCGACAATCGCGCCCATGTCGATCGTTTTGTCGAGCGGCGATCCGTCGCGGTGTTTCTCCATGCGTGCGCGCAACTTCTCCACGAGCCGCTCTGCGATCGCTTCCTGCATCAGCAATCGCGAGCCTGCGCAGCAGACTTGGCCTTGGTTGAACCAGATCGCGTCGACCACGCCTTCCACCACGCTGTCGAGGTCGGCATCGTCGAATACAATAAACGGGCTCTTGCCGCCCAGTTCGAGCGAGAGCTTCTTGCCGCTACCCGCGGTGGCGTTCCGGATCACCCGCCCAACCTCGGTGCTCCCGGTGAAGGCGATCTTGTCGACGCCGGCGTGATCCACGAGCGCCGCGCCCGTGGCACCATCACCGGTGATAATGTTCAGCACCCCCGGTGGGAGCCCGGCCTCGTGCGCCAGTTCCGCGAATGCGAGCGCGGAGAGCGGGGTGAACTCTGCTGGCTTGAGCACAATGGTGCATCCGGCCGCGAGGGCGGGGCCGATTTTCCACGCGAGCATGAGGAGCGGGAAGTTCCAGGGAATGATCTGTCCGACGACGCCCGCGCCGTGGTACCCGGCGAACTCGCTGTCCAGGAGCTGTGCCCAGCCCGCGTGATGATACAGGTGCCGCGCGACAAGCGGAATGTCGATGTCGCGGGTCTCGCGAATGCTCTTGCCGTTGTCCATGGACTCTAGCACCGCGAGCATCCGCGCATTGCGCTGCACCGCGCGCGCGAGCGCGTACAGGTGCTTGGCGCGTGCATGGGCGGGGAGTTTCTGCCATGCCGGAAGCGCGGCGCGTGCGGCAGCGACGGCGGCATCGACGTCACCGCGGGACCCTTGGGCAACTTTTGCAAGCACCGTGCTGGTAGCGGGGTCGATCACGTCGAACTGCGCTCGCTTGGACGGTTTGGTCCAGACACCCTTGATAAAGTGTCCGAACGACCGCGCATGCTGATCCAGCCAGGCGTTCGCGGGCGCGGCGCTCTCGGGTGCTGGGCCGTAGTCCATTGTGGCGAAGATGTCGGAAACGGTCGGGGCCATTGGCTATACCATCGGCTGGCGGTGGGTCGCGGAATAGCGCCCGGTGGCGAAGTGATCGAGCTGACGCTCGATGTCGGTGAGCAGGCCGCTCGCACCGAACCGGAACAGGTCGGGGCGCAACCAGCGATCGCCCAGCTCTTCCTTGATGAGATAGAGATATTCGAGCGCATTCTTCGCCGACCTTATGCCACCCGCCGGCTTGTACCCGACGGCGAAGCCCGTGGTCTCGAAGTAGCTGCGAATCATGCGCGCCATGACCAAGCTCACGGGGAGCGTTGCATTCACCGGCTCCTTGCCGGTGCTCGTCTTGATGAAATCCGCACCGGCCATCATGGCGACCATCGAGGCGCGCGCCACATTGGTCAGCGTCGCGAGTTCTCCCGTGCCGAGGATCGCCTTCATGTGCGCCGGGCCGCAGGCGTCGCGGAAGGAGCGAACCTCGTCGTAGAGGGCGTCCCAGTCGCCGCGGAGGACATGCCCGCGCGTGATCACGATGTCGATTTCTTTAGCTCCCGCTGCCACACTCGCCCGGATCTCGGCGACCCGTGTGGCAATTGGCGACAGGCCAGCGGGGAAGCCGGTGCTGACGGCGGCCACCGGGATTCCCGAGTCGCCGAGCGCCTCGACGGCCGTCGGGACGAGTTGGTGGTAGACGCAGACCGCGCCGGTCGTGATGTGCAGCCCTTCAACTCCGAGCTGTGCCTCTAGCTCAGGTCGCAGCGGCCGCATGGCTTTGGCGCAGAGGCGCCGTACATTCCCCTCGGTGTCGTCGCCCGCGAGGGTCGTGAGGTCGATCATGGTAATGGCGCGGAGGAGCCAGGCCGCTTGCCACTGCTTTTTGACGGTGCGGCGCGTCGGAATCGTGGCCGCGCGACGTTCGGCGGCACTGCGATTCACCCGCTGGGCCAGCACAAGGTCAAGGTCGAGTGGGAGCCCCGGATTCCGCGCCAGGTGATCCCCAGGGATCGCGTGCTGACGGGGGGCGACCACAGGATCCCGGCCGGCAAGTGTGAGGTTCGCGCGCATGGCGTCCATTATCATTGCTCAGGCTAGAGAATCGCACTAGAAAGATAGTAGTTCTGCGCTCCACTGGTGGCCACACGGATCCCGGAGAGTCTCCATGCATTGCGTCGCAGTTACGAATGCCAGCCCGCGGCGGTCGCTCGCCGCTCATTGGGCGCTGGTCGGCCTTATCGCCGGTGCGCTGCTGCATCCCCTCCACGCGCAGGGCGTTGC
>Ga0114966_10002286_pt1 | contig 17114 bp, 13 predicted proteins | sample M_130207_XF_Meta_FD_87029 | JGI IMG/M metagenome (GOLD analysis project Ga0114966, IMG submission 87029) | Freshwater microbial communities from Lake Montjoie, Canada to study carbon cycling - M_130207_XF_MetaG | ecosystem: Environmental > Aquatic > Freshwater > Lake | place: Lake Montjoie...
TATCTTAGACGAAGGTAATTGGGTGCAAAGCCCTGTTATTAGAATACCTAAATAGTAAATAATAATTTAATAAAAAAAAAGCCATAGTCAATTTATAACAGTCGAAAGAAATAAATTATGTATCAATTTGAAAATATATATTTTTTTTATGCCTTGGGTTTATTGCCTGTTTTTATTCTTATGTATTGGCTGCTTAACCGATGGAGAAAAAAAACATTTGCGACTTATGGTGATTTATTAATTATTGAACAACTAATTCCTGATGTGTCCAAATCAAAACGTAATTGGAAATTTGTTGCTTTTACACTTGCATTTGGGTTAGTAATTATAGGAATTGTAAATCCACAGGTAGGAACTAAATTAGAGGAGGTGAAACGAAAAGGAGCTGATTTAATGATTTGTTTGGATGTTTCAAATAGTATGAAAGCCGAGGATCTGCAGCCTAATCGCATTGAAAAAGCAAAGCAGGAAATTTCTAAGTTGATTAATAAATTAGAGGGTGATAGAATTGGGATTATTGTATTTGCCGGCGAAGCCTATGTTCAATTGCCTATTACTACCGACTATGCAGCGGCTAAGTTGTTTTTAGAAAGCATAAGCACCGATTTGATAGCTACACAAGGTACAGCTATTGGTACCGCTATTAATTTGGCATTAGAATCTTTCGGTAAGGATGAAGGGAAAAATAAGGCAATTGTTATCATCACTGATGGCGAAAATCACGAAGACGATGCAATTACCGCTGCTGAAGCTTCTGCAGAAAAGGGCATTGCTATTCACACAATTGGAATGGGATCTCCGGATGGTGCGCCAATTCCTATTTATAAAAATAATATTAGGGAAGGCTTTAAAAAAGACAAAGAGGGGAATTCTGTTATTACAAAATTAAATGAACAGTCGCTGCTTGAAATTGCTGCTACGGGAAATGGTATTTATGTTAGAGCCTCTAATTCTGATGCTGGATTATATAAAGTAGTTAATGAAATTAACAAATTGGAAAAGAAAAGTTTTGAAAGTAAAATATACAGTGATTATGAAGATAGGTTTCAATGGTTTATTGCACCCGCATTATTGTTCTTATTGATTGAGTTTTTATTGACAGAACGTAAAAGTAAAATTTACAAACGATTAAACTTATTTAATGATCCTAAGTAATTTATTGTTTTGATACAGAGAGATAAAAAAATTTATAGATTAATGAAATGCTAATTTATTTAGTTAGTTTTTTTGCAAATAATTAAATACATGGCTTAGTAGCATGTTCCGATTAATATAATTAAATAATGCTTTTAGAAGAAAAAAATATTGATATGAAATATGAAAGCTGTATTAATGTAAAAAATTACATTAGTATAAGTAAGGTCTTAATAACGCTGTTGTTGTTTATTTGCAATTTCTATTGTTTTTCTCAAGAAGAGAAAAAGTTTATTAGGGAGGGGAATAAACAATATTATGAAAAAAAATATGAAGCTGCTGAAAAAAAATATTTGCAAGGCTTAATCAAAAATAAAGATTCGTATAAAAGTGCATTCAATTTAGGAGACGCTTATTACCAGCAAGGTAAATATGAAGAGGCTGCTGAACAATTTCAGTCGCTTACGCATAGAGCTACTGCAAAGGATACCTTATCAAAAGCATATCATAATTTGGGTAATTCCTTAATGAAAACTAAAAAATACCAGGAAGGATTAGATGCCTATAAAAATGCTCTGAAAAACAATCCTAACGATGAGGATTCGCGTTATAACTATGCTTATGCACAACAAATGCTTCAGCAGCAGAAACAGCAGCAGCAGAAAGATAAAGATAATAAGGATAAAAAGGATAATAAAGACGATAAGGATAAGAAGGATAATAAAGATAATAAAGACAAAGATAATAAGGATAAGAAAGATAAAGACAAAAAAGACGAGGACAAAAAAGAGGAAGAGAAAAAAAACGATAAAGAAAACAAAGACAAACAAGAGCAAAAACCGCAACAAAATAAAATTTCAAAAGAGGATGCTCAAAGATTATTAGATGCTTTGCAAAACGATGAAAAAAATTTGCAGGATAAAATTAAAAAAGATAAAATGAAGGGCGTAAAAGTTAAAATTGAAAAAGATTGGTAGTAACTTTATATTATTAGAAGAATTAAAATTTATCATTTAAAAATTGGAATGAAAAAAATACTTTTTATATTACTTTTCTTTATTTATTTGGCTAATGTTTCATTGGCTCAAAAATTAACTGCTCAAGCTAGTAAAAACAAAGTTGCTGTTGGTGAATCGTTTCAAATTTCATTTTCCTTGAATACTAGTGGTAGCAATTTTAAAGCGCCAGCATTAAACGAGTTTGATGTTTATTCTGGACCTAGCCAATCTACTAGCATGTCGTTTGTTAATGGAGCGATGAGCCAATCTATTTCCTTGTCGTATATTATTGCTGCAAAAAAAGAAGGCAAAATAAATATAGGCCCGGCAAGTATTAATATGAATGGAACAATTATACAATCGAATAGTATGACCATTGAAGCTTTTAAGGCAGGTTCATCTAATGCCCAACACCAGGGAAATAATAATCATTCAAATCAAAATTCCGGGGCTGCTGCTGCTGAAAATATAAGCGAAAATATATTTGTAAAAACTATTATAAGTAAAACCAAAGCGTATTTGGGCGAACAAATAACAGTTACCCATAAAATTTATACACTCTATCAATTGCGTGGCTTCAAGGATATAAAGTTTCCTGACTATACTGGTTTTTGGGCTCAAGATATTGCAAGCAATGCGCAAATACAAGTAGTTAATGAAAACGTTAACGGTGTAAATTATCAGGTGGGAGAGTTAAAACATACTTATTTATTTGCTCAGCGATCGGGTAAAATAGAAATTGAACCCATGAAAATAGAGTGCGTTGTAAGAAAACAATCCAATAAGAAATCGAATGATATTTTTGAACAGTTTTTTGGGGGAGGCTTTGAAGATGCTACATTTGCAGTAAAGAGTAAGGCCGTTACAATTGAAATATTGCCATTGCCAGAATTGAATAAACCGGCAGGTTTTTCTGGTGCCGTTGGCAATTATACTTTTAAAACGCAATTAAGCAAAGATAATATTAAGACAAATGATGCGATTAACTTAATTGTTACCCTTACAGGCAGGGGTAATATCAAATTAGTGGAGCCGTCAAAAATTGACTTCCCCGAAGATTTTGAAACCTACGACCCTAAAATTAAAGAGAATGTTGTCGCGGGTCCTAATGGAGTAAGTGGCAGCAAAACATTCGATTATCTTATTATCCCGAGGCACGAAGGCGATTATAAAATTAACCCGCTCAATTTTAGTTATTTCGATACTGAAAAAAAACAATATGTTATACTGCCTTCTCCTGAATTTAATATTCATGTTATAAAAGGGCCGGAGGATAATAACCCTGCTGCAAGCTCGCTTAATTTCAGAAGCAAAGAAGATATTAAGGTTTTGGGCAATGATATTAGGTACATCAAAACAACGGATATACAGCTCCAACCAAAAGGGGATTACTTCTTTGGATCCAAATTATTTTATTTAGGGATGGTACTTCCCTTTTTTGCATTTTTTGGTTTTCTTATTGTTCAGAGAAAAAATGCAGAACTAAATAAAAATGCTGTGGCCATGAAAAGCAGGAAAGCAACTAAAATGGCGAAGAAACGATTAATACTTGCTGAACAATATTTAAAATCAAATAATAAAGAAAAGTTTTATGTTGAAATTTTTAATGCCCTTTATGGATATGTTGGCGATAAACTAAATATACTTATTGCTGATTTAAATAAAGAACATATTTCGGAGAAATTAATTGCCAGAAGTGTGGATAGCGAAACCATTCAGCAGCTGCTAACTACACTTGACAATTGTGAATATGCCAGATATTCACCCAGCGCAGTTTCATCTGATATCAATGATATTTACAATAATGCAGTTCAGTTAATTACAAAGATTGAAGATGGGCTTTCATCTTAATTTTATGGTTTTTATTAATTTCTGCAGTTGTTTTTTTATTGAATGATTTTTGATAGTTTTATAATAGGGGGTGAAATCCTTTATGCTTATAAGGATAGAGAAATTTTAAAAAGCTTTTTAAAATATAAAGAATAATTTATTTAAGCCTTTAGCTTAATACTATTGCATTAACAAAATATATTTTTCGACTATTTAATAATTTAAAATACTTATCATGAATGTTTTTGGACTTTATAAAATTAGATGGAGAGCCCTATTTTCAGCGCTTTTCATTCTTTTTTTTCATGCTTTTGCCAAGGCAAATGAAGGCCAGTTAATTCTGGATAGTGCCAATGTTGCATATTCAAAAAGTGAGTATGTTAAAGCTGCTAAGTTATATGAAAGTATTGCAAATGTTGGCCTGGAATCCCCTGAAGTTTATTTTAATTTAGGTAATGCATATTATAAATCAAACAACTTGGCATTTGCTATTTTGAATTATGAACGTGCAATAAAATTAAAACCGGACAATGAAGATTTTTATTTTAATTTAAAATTAGCCAATCAAAAAACAGAAGATAAAATTGATGCTGCACCACAATTTTTTTTAAAACAATGGAAAAATGCTCTGGTAGATTTAATGTCTGAAGGTAACTGGTCAAAGTTGCTTTTGCTTTTAATTGTAGTTGCATTAATATTAATTGCACTTTATTTTACTAGCGCTATAAGAGGTTTAAAACAATTTTATTTTTTCTGTGGAACAATTCTGTTTATGATTAGTATTTTCACTTTTTTTATTGCACAAAATAAATACAACAGAACTAAAAATAGTCGCGAAGCTATTATAACCTCAGCTGCAATAACTGTTACAGGATCTCCTAGTGATAAAGGAACCAAACTTTTTATTTTACACGAAGGAACAAAAGTTGCTATTACACATGAAGATGAAGCTTGGGCAGAAATTTATATTGCAAATGGTAATACTGGCTGGATAAAAAAAACAGAGTTGCAAAAAATTTAATAAATATCGAAAACAAGTACTATCATTTTTATTTTATTGTCGCTTTCATCACTTTTTTTAATTTTACTTCATTCAAATTTAGTTTATTGAATATTTAAATTTTGTTCTTTTCTAGTTGCTAACTATAAAAATTCATTCGATACAATATTTAAATGCAACGCATAGTGCTACTTTCCGACACACATAATTATTTAGATCCTAAAATATTTAAATACTTTGATTCCTGTGATCAAATATGGCATGCTGGCGATATTGGTACAAGTTCAGTTGCCGTGGAATTATCAAAAATAAAACCTTTAATTGCAGTGTATGGAAATATTGACGGGCAAGACGTTCGCAGTTTATACCCTGAAAACCAAAGGTTTATGTGCGAAGACGTTGATGTTTTTATGACTCATATTGGTGGTTACCCTAATCGTTATTCGTTTAAAGCGCTCGCTGAAATTAAACGAAACGCTCCTAAATTATTTATAAGTGGTCATTCGCATATATTGAAAGTGATGTTTGATCCTAAATATAAATTATTACACATTAACCCTGGTGCAGCCGGTTATCATGGGTTTCATAAAATTAAAACCCTCGTTAGCTTTTTAATTGATAAGGATAAGATTAAAGATTTGAAAGTTATTGAGCTTGGAGAAAGGGTGTAATTTATCGTAATGTGTAGGATGCAATTTTAGATAGGTTTTCAAACTGTTTTCTTTTCCTTCTTTATTTTGATGTAACTTTATCCTGTGAAAAAGTTATTTTTTATTTTCAATTATTTTATTTTTAAGTTGAAAGCGTTAAATGAACATGGCGTACATTCCCCCTTTGTGTTCTATTTACTGACAAACGTTATATATAATAAAAACGAGTACTACTGTTTCAAAAATATTGATAATTTAAAACTACAATTTGTTTCATCAAAAAATATTTTTAATTGGGTTAAAAATAAATTTAGTTTGCCCAATAATAATCTAGGAAAGAATTATAGTGAATCAGATTTTATATTAATAAACAATACGAATCAACTTTATTGCCATAATAAATATTCGGCTAAATACTCTAAATTATTATTTCGTTTGGTTAATCATTTTCAGCCTGAACACATTATTGAAATTGGAACTTCATTTAGTATTCATTCAATTTATTTGGCCTCGGCATGTTCAAAAACCAGTTTAATAACTATTGAAGAGAATGCCGAAATTGCTACTGTCACAAAAGATAAATTTAAAAAAATAAACTTAATTAATATGGAACAAAAATTTGGTAATATTCCAACAAGTATTTTCGAAATTTTTTCCAGATTTAATACCCTTAATTTTGTTTGTTTTAACCGAGGTTTTTGTGCATCCGAAACTTTAAATTATTTCACCCTTTGTGTTGAAAAGGTATCTAAAGATAGCATATTTGTTTTTTATGATATGTACGCATCATCATCCAATAAAGAATTGTGGAATACAATAAAAAATAATAATAGGGTAAGTGTAACAATTGATTTTTTTTTTATGGGGATTGTTTTTTTTCATAAAGAGCAAGCGAAACAAAATTTTCGTATTAAATTTTGATTCCCATGATTAAGTGTTTTTAATTTTTCTTTTTTTTCATTGAAATATTTCTCTTGTTTAAGTATTAAATTTCATTAATTAGTGTCTGTCCATAGAGTCGAGAGATTGAACTATAATGTTCGAGTTCGAGGCTTTCGTAGTTTTGAAAATCAGGAGTTTACATTGGTAAATGACTGGTTTTCAAAACAAGAATAACGACGACCCGAGTGAAACGAACTCACGAATACCTTTAAAAATAATATATTTATGAGTAAATTGGACATTATAGACAGACTCTAATTATTTTATTTACTTTCGTATTGTTATTTGATGACAAATAAACTTTTTTGATTTGGTATGCTTTGTTTGTAATTAGTTTCGCAAAATTAACTGAACCTGTTTCATTTGAAAGATTGTTAAATTATTTTTAAAGCTTGTAAATATTCTGGTTTTTATAAATCTTGGTGCCCTAAATTTATTTTTATTTATTTCATTCCTGTAATTTATATAGTATGATAGCCATTAATAATACAATTGTTTCCGAACATTTGCTTGAAAAAAAGTTTGTTTGTGATCTTAATGCATGCAAGGGAGAGTGCTGTGTTGCTGGAGATGCTGGAGCACCTTTGGAAATTGAAGAGATTTCTATAATGGAAGATCTTTTAGATATTATAAAGCCGTATCTACCTAAAGACGGTATTAAGGCTATTGAAAAAAATGGTGTTTTTGTTATTGATGAAGATGGGGACCATACTACCCCTTTGGTTAAAGGAAAACATTGTGCCTTTACATATTTTGAAAATGACATTGCCAAATGTTCCTTCGAAAAGGCTTTTTACGATGGGAAAACAACTTGGAAAAAACCAATTTCATGTCATTTATATCCTGTACGTATTACTAAATTTAAGGATTACGACGCTGTTAACTTTCATAATTGGGAGGTGTGTAAGCCAGCTTGTGTTTGCGGTGGCAAATTAGATGTGCCGGTATACAAGTTTTTACGTGAACCCCTCATAAGGAAATATGGCGAAGATTGGTATCAGCAATTAGAGTTTGCAAATAAAATGAACAAGGATGCTAATCAAAACTCTTAATATCAAATGGTTCTATTGCACATATCCTTTAAAACCTCATTGTTTCTAATTCAATATTTTTTTGAATGCCGCAAATTTTTTAACAATTATTTTTCATTTTTTTTCCAACTTTCTTAATATGATGTTTCTTAGTGTTTTAGTTGTGTAGCCTAAGTGTTTTGATAAAAGTCAATGTTTATAACTTCCTCTAAATGTTAATTCAATCTACTTGCCTACTTATTTTTTTATTGCAAAATTTGTACACCTTAATTTAACAACCAATTCTTTATTAAATGAATCAAAAAGAAAGCACTAAACTTTCAGGGGTGTTTAACCCTTTATTTTTGACTAATAAAATATTGTATTTGTTTGATTATTAGAATTTTATAAATTATTTAATTATTGATATTGTGATGAAAGAAGAGTTAATATTAAAACCGAATAAAGATAGATTTGTGCTTTTTCCAATTAAGCATTATGATATTTGGGAGATGTATAAAAAAGCAGAAGCAAGCTTTTGGACTGCCGAAGAAATTGATTTAAATCCTGATTTACAAGATTGGGAAAATAAATTAAATCCAGATGAGAAACATTTTATTAAACATGTCCTTGCATTTTTTGCAGCAAGCGACGGTATAGTAAATGAAAATTTGGCTGTTAATTTTATGAATGAAGTTCAGTATCCTGAAGCACGTTGTTTTTATGGTTTTCAGATAATGATGGAAAATATCCATTCCGAAACATATTCATTATTAATAGATAGTTATATAAAAGATCCGAAAGAAAAAGATAAACTTTTTCACTCTATAGATACACTGCCATGTGTTGGAAAGAAAGCCGATTGGGCTCTCAAATGGATAGGAAACGGAAGCTTCGCTGAACGCTTAATTGCTTTTGCTGCAGTAGAAGGGATATTCTTTTCAGGAAGTTTCTGTTCTATCTTCTGGTTAAAAAAACGTGGATTGATGCCGGGCTTAACTTTTTCCAACGAACTTATTTCACGTGACGAAGGGTTGCATTGTGATTTTGCATGTTTACTTTACTCTCAACTTGAAAATAAACTGCCCATAGAAAAAGTGAATGCAATTATTACAAATGCTGTGAGCATTGAAAAAGAATTTGTTCGTGATTCCTTACCTGTTCGTTTGATAGGTATGAACGCAGATATGATGTGTCAATACATTGAATTTGTAGCCGATCGATTATTAGTTGCTCTTGGCTGTCCAAAAACATTCAACGCTGTTAATCCCTTCGACTTTATGGAGCTAATATCTTTACAAGGGAAAACTAATTTTTTCGAAAAACGTGTTGCCGAATATCAAAAAGCAGGAGTAATGGGTAAAAAGGAAGACAATGTTTTTAAATTGGATGAAGATTTTTAAAAAATATTAATTAGTGTAATTAAATTTTGTGGAATGAATAAGCTTGAGTTTTCTCATTTGATTTCATTGTCAAATTAACATTAAAAATTCAAAAAAAATTAAATATGTACGTTATAAAAAGAGACGGAAACAGAGAATCAGTAAAATTTGACAAAATAACATCGCGTATTCAAAAGCTTTGTTATGGATTAGACCCAACCCATGTAACAGCTATAAGTGTTGCTATGAAGGTGATTGAAGGTATTTACGAAGGTGTGAGTACAAGTGAGTTAGATAATCTTGCCGCTGAAACAGCAGCATCCTTAACTACCAAACACCCCGATTATGCGCTATTGGCATCGCGAATTGCAGTTTCTAATTTGCATAAAAACACAAACAAATCGTTTTCCAAAACAATGGAAGCGCTACATTCCTATGTGGATCCGAAATCAGGAAAAAAGGCACCATTGATAGCAGAGGATGTAAATGAAATTATTCAAAAAAATGCTCAGGAGCTAGATTCTACAATTATTTACGACCGTGATTTTGGTTATGATTATTTTGGATTTAAAACACTTGAACGTTCTTATCTATTAAAGTTAAATGGGCAAGTGGCAGAGCGCCCTCAGCATATGATTATGAGAGTAGCGGTAGGGATTCATAAAAATGATATTCCATCCGCTATTGAAACATACAATTTGATGAGCGAAGGCTGGTTTACACACGCTACTCCAACATTATTTAATGCCGGCACTCCAAAACCACAAATGTCGTCCTGCTTTTTGTTAGCAATGAAAGAAGACAGCATAGATGGTATTTATGATACCTTAAAAAACTGCGCGAAAATTTCACAAAGTGCTGGAGGTATTGGTCTCAGCATTCATAACATACGTGCAACAGGATCTTACATTCGTGGTACAAATGGTAATTCAAATGGAATAATCCCCATGTTACGTGTATTTAACGATACAGCGCGTTATGTCGATCAGGGTGGAGGGAAACGCAAAGGATCTTTTGCTATTTATCTGGAGCCTTGGCATGCTGATGTGCACGACTTTTTGGATATACGCAAAAATACAGGTAAAGAAGAGGCCCGTGCTCGTGATTTATTTACTGCAATGTGGACGCCCGATTTGTTTATGAAACGGGTAGAGGCAAATGCCGATTGGTCCTTATTTTGCCCTAATGAAGCACCAGGTTTAGCAGACTGCTGGGGTGAAGCATTTGATAAATTATATACTAAATACGAACAAGAAGGGCGCGCACGCAAAACAATTAAAGCAAGAGAATTATGGGCAGCAATTATTGATTCACAAATTGAAACAGGCAACCCATACATGCTTTATAAGGATGCTTGTAACTCCAAAAGCAACCAACAAAATTTAGGTACTATAAAATCTTCTAATTTGTGTACCGAAATATTGGAGTACACTTCGGCAGATGAAATTGCTGTTTGTAACCTTGCTTCTATTGCCCTGCCCCGTTTTGTAGAGAACGAAGTTTTCGACCACCAAAAATTATTTAATATTACTTACGTAATTACTAAAAATTTAAATAGGGTAATAGACGAAAATTATTATCCTGTGGAAGAGGCTCGTAAGTCAAATTTACGTCATCGTCCTATTGGGATAGGAGTGCAAGGCTTGGCAGACGCTTTTATTTTAATGCGCTTCCCATTTGATTCTCCTGAAGCTATTAAGTTGAATAAAGAAATACATGAAACTATTTATTATGCTGCCATGACAGCCTCTAAAGATTTAGCGAAAATTGAAGGACCTTACGAAACTTACGAAGGTTCGCCAGTATCAAAAGGGATTTTCCAGTTTGATATGTGGGGGGTTAAGCCTTCAGATGGTTGGGAGTGGAACATTTTAAAAGAAGAGGTAAAAAAATACGGTATTCGCAATTCTTTATTGCTAGCGCCAATGCCGACGGCTAGCACTTCGCAAATTTTAGGAAATAATGAATGTTTCGAACCTTATACTTCTAATATTTATTCAAGACGCGTATTGTCGGGGGAGTTTGTAATTGTTAACAAGCACCTTTTAAAGGATTTAGTTAGACTTGGCATTTGGAATGATGGTTTGAAAAATAAAATTATTATAGCAAATGGTTCCATACAAAATATTGATATAATACCTGCTAATATCAAAGCATTATACAAAACTGTTTGGGAGATATCACAAAAGGTAATAATTAATATGGCAGCAGACCGCGGCGCCTATATCTGTCAATCACAATCATTAAATTTGTTTGTTCAGGATGCCAATTTTGCTAAACTGTCTTCCATGCATTTTTATGGTTGGAAAGCAGGTTTAAAAACAGGTATGTATTATTTACGAACTAAAGCAGCAGCCGACGCTATTAAATTTACAGCTGATATTACAACCGCCAAAGTTTCGCAGGAAGTTTTAGGTAATGAAGATGTTTTAGTGTCGGAGCGCCAACAGCAAATGAGTGCCGAACGCCAGGCTATATTAGAAGCCGAAAAAGCAGCACAAATAACTTGTTCTATCGATAATAAAGATGATTGTGAAGCTTGCGGTAGTTAAATAGAGGCTGTCTATAATTTCCTATTTACTCATAAATATATTATTTTTAAAGGTGTTCGTGAGTTCGTTTCACTCGGGTCTTCGTTATTCTTGTTTTAAAAGTCAGTTATTTACAAATACAAACTCCTGATTTTCAAAACTGTGAAAGTCTCGAACTCGAACATTATAGTTCAGTCTCCTTCCTATATGGACAGGCACTAAATAATTTAATGATGCATGTTGTTTTAAAAAAAATACCATTACTATATGCAAAATTTTTGTCCGAATAGCTTATTGTTTCTTTAATTTTAGTTTTTAAAAAATAGATTAAACTATATTTGAGGCATCACAAAATAAGTCGTAATTTTTTATAACAAATTAATTAGAATGAAAATAGCAGTAGTTGGTGCAACAGGCTTAGTAGGCACAAAGATGCTCCAGGTGCTGGAGGAACGAAATTTTTTAATAACTGAATTGATTCCCGTTGCGTCCGAAAAATCTCTTGGAAAGGAAATTGATTTTAAAGGAAAAAAAATTAAGGTGGTAAGCATGCAGGAAGCAATTCTGATAAAGCCTGCCGTAGCTTTATTCTCGGCTGGTGGAAGCACATCACTGGAATGGGCCCCACGTTTTGCTGATGCAGGAATTACTGTTATTGATAACTCCTCGGCATGGAGAATGGATCCTTCAAAAAAATTAATTGTCCCCGAAATAAATGCAGCAGCGTTAAGTCCTAACGATAAAATTATTGCCAACCCAAATTGTTCTACCATACAAATGGTAGTTGCTTTAAATCAGCTTCACCTAAAATATAATATTAAAAGAATTGTTGTTTCTACCTATCAATCGGTTACAGGTACAGGCATTAAAGCTGTTGGGCAATTGATGAATGAACGTAAAGGAATACAAGGTGAAATGGCCTACGCTTATCCAATTGATTTGAATGTGATACCCCAAATTGATGTGTTTACCGAAAATGGATATACCAAGGAGGAGATGAAAATGGTAAACGAAACAAAAAAAATTATGGGTGACTCCATTCTTGTTACTGCTACCACAGTGAGAATACCAGTAATTGGTGGGCATAGCGAAAGTGTGAATGTGGAATTTCAAAATGAATTTGACTTGAATGAAGTAAGAGAAATACTCCAAAAATCCCCAGGGGTAGTTCTGGTAGATGATATAAAGAATTTAAAATATCCTATGCCAATCAATGCACATGATAAAGATGAAGTTTTTGTTGGGCGGCTGCGTAGGGATGAAACCCAGGAAAAAACATTGAATTTATGGATTGTGGCCGACAATCTTCGCAAAGGTGCAGCAACCAATGCTGTGCAAATTGCAGAATACCTCTTCCATAATAAATTATTGTAATTTACAATATTTTATACGAGCCCCTCCTCTTCACAATTCTAAGTAATAAGCGCAAAAATATACATTAAAAAATAATTTCTTGTTTGGCTAATTAGCATCGTTTTGTATTGAAATAATGCTATATTTGTAATAACAGAATTTTTTTAAAAATGAATAACCCAAAGGCAGAGTATCGAGGTATTAACTCAATAAAGTCATTTGACTTATTTAAATTCTATATCCTATTTATTAAAAAATAATTCGAGCAATTCGTGTCAAAAAATCTTTTCGGGGGGAGACTCAAATTTAGAATCTCAAAACTTCCTTTTATGACTAAACAAACTCCAACTGTCAGCGTTGATTGGCAAATTGAGTTAAATGCAACAGCCTTTAAATACCACCTGTTGATAGCAAGAGTAGGACTTATGTTAAATCTTGTTTTTGCTATTGGTGATTATTTTAACAGCCCTGTTCATTTTGTCGATTTTTTAATTTTCCGTATTGTTGTTTCATCGATAATGCTTTTTGTTGTTTTGTTTAAAAACAAGTTTATTCATCACCCAGAAATAATTGTTCTAATTCCTGTTCTTGCTATTTCTACTGAAAATGCATTTATGTATAGCGTATTAGATGGTGCTGAATTTCAGAAGCATACCATTTCTTATATTGCCCTTTTTATTGCTGCAGGTATGTTTATTCTTTGGAAACCAATCTATTCTATCATTGTAGTTGTTGTTTCACTTGTGGTTAATATTATTTTTTTTGGAATCAACAGCCATTTATCTGCTAATGAAATCTTAATTAATGGAGGACTGCTTACTTTAACAATAGCTTTGTTAAGTATTTTGCAGATACATTTACGTACAAATCTTACAAAAAAAGAAATTAGTTTGCGTCTGACCTTAGCTGAATTTAACAATCAGCTGACTTTGCAAAAGGAAATTATCAATAAAAAAAATAAGGATATCACGGATAGTATTGACTATGCCAAAACAATTCAAGATGCTACTCTACCTATTATAGAACTCAAGCAAAAATTTTTCCCAGATTCATTTATTTTGTTCAAACCAAAAGATATTGTGAGTGGTGATTTTTATTGGTTTGCAGAAAAAAATGAAAAAAAAATAATTGCTGCTTGCGATTGTACCGGACACGGAGTGCCAGGTGCCTTAATGAGTATGATAGGGATGAACCTTCTTAATCAGATTGTGAATGAAAGAGGGATTACCTCTCCAAATGAAATTTTGAACTGCCTGCATATAGAAACCCGTAAAGCCTTAAAGCAGGAAGATAGTGGTAAAACCAAAGATGGGATGGATATTGCTGTTGTTACTTTTAATAGTGAAAAAGAAATTGAATTTGCGGGCGCTCGCAGGCCTTTGTGGATAATTAGCAAAACAGTAGAACAAAGTAAATCCATATTGTATCCAATTGTTGAAGAACAAAAAAATACTGGAACAGGATTAGGTTCGGTTATATGTGAAATAAAAGGTGATAAATTTTCTATTGGGGGGGCTCAAAACGAATTTGAAAGAAAATTTACTTGTCATCAAGTATCTCTAAATAAAGGTGATTGCATTTATATTTTTTCTGATGGATATGCAGATCAATTCAGTAATTTACATGAAAAATTAATGACATCCAGATTCAAAGATCTCGTTATAAACATGCAAAAAAAATCGATGCCAAATCAGAAAATATTTCTTAATAATTTCATTAAGCGATGGAGAGGTAAGCGCCAACAGATTGATGATATACTCGTTATCGGAATAAGGATTTAAATTTTATATATATGCTTTTTATACAGAATGAATAATATAAGAAGGGCCAATTTTTCAAAATGAATTGTTTTTGATAACTTCGATTCAGCTGATAAAAATAATTTTTGAGAGGAGCAAACGATTAAATTTTTTCAGAAAGTAAGTAATATAAATTACCCCTGTAATTAATTAAAAAACAACTAAAAATAGCTATTAACATGAAAAAAATTACACTTTTTTCTTTATCTCTAATTTCGGTTTTATCTTTAAAAGCCCAAATAACTATTAATTCGAGTGGGTTTTTTAATCTAGGCGAAAAATACATTAGTCATCATGTTGATAATGTTACCTCCTTTGGTGGTTCAGGTGCTAACCAAATATGGGATTTTACATCTTGGACAAACCAACAATATTCAGATACGCTAAGTCCGAGAGCAGCATCCGTTGGACTAAATTATTCCAGTTTTCCTTCATCAAATCTTTTTTTAGGGGATAGCCTAGGACAAAATGGTGTTTATGTAAATTTATCTGCTACTGAATTAGATATGCTAGCGTATGATTTTAATAATCAAGTATTTACTTTTTCTCCCCCCTTTAAAATTTTATCGTTCCCTTCCAGTTATTTAACCAGTTATAATTCATTTTATAGTTCTGAGTTTGCTGCTTTTGTTGGTGGGGGAGGGCTTGATTCTGTAAAAGCTATAGACTCAGTTACTTATTCAAGTATTATCGATTCTTGGGGCACTATAACTACTCCTGGGGTATCAAATGTTAATTGTATCCGTCAGAAATTTACTGAAGTCAAAACCACTACACAATATGTGAAACCTGTTGGGCAACCATGGACATTTGCTTCTCAGGATAACGCAACAACTACCATTTATTATAGATGGTTTTCTGATACAGAAAAATCTATTGTAGCAGAAGTTATGACAGACGCATTCAATCAGATTTCGGGAGCTTCTTATTTGTTTTTAACCATACCAGCAGGAAATAGCAATGGTGTTAATGAACCTAAAAAATTGGAAAGTGATATAACAGTTTTCCCAAATCCAGCAGCTGATAAAATAAATATTGCAGGAGTTTCGCAAGCGTCGGAGCTTTTTGTTTACGATATAAATGGAAAGCTGATGGAAGCAACAGTAATAAAGAAAGGTAATTATAGCCTATCTCTAAGCAATTATAGCAAGGGGTCTTATTTTTATGCTATTAAACCACTAAATGGAAATCCTATAAATAAAGGGAAGTTTACTGTTGCAAAGTAAGGAAATACATTTAATAATTAATAAAATTTAAAACTACATCAAAAACAAAAAAATATATTAACATGAAAAAAATTACACTTTTTTCTTTATCTCTAATTTCGGTTTTATCTGTAAAAGCCCAAATAACTATTAATTCGAGTGGATTTATAAATCAAGACGAAAAATACATTAATTATCCTGCCGATACAGTTACCTCCTTTGGTGGTTCAGGTGCTAACCAAATATGGAATTTTGCAGCCTGGACAAGCCAACAAAATGGTGATACGCTAAGTCCGAGAGCAGCATCCGTTGGCCTAAATTATTCCAGTTTTCCTTCAGCAAATCTTTTTATAGGGGATAGCCTAGGGGTAGGAGGTTTATATGTAAATAAATCCGCTACTGCATTCGATATACTAGGGTTTAATTCTAATTTTGGAGTAGTTACTTTTTCTTCTCCTTTTAAATTATTATCCTTCCCTTCCAGTTATTTAACAAGTTATAATTCTTTTTATAGTTATGAGATAACCTTTTTTGGTGGCCAGGGAGGGCTTGACTCTATAAAATATATAGATACAGTTACTTATTCGAGTATTATCGATTCTTGGGGCACCATTACTACTCCTGCTGTATCAAATAAAAATTGCATACGTCAGAAATTTACTCAAGTCAGAACCACTACACAATATGTAAAACCTACCGGCCAACCTTGGACATATTCTAGTACAGGTAGCCCAGTTACAACTATTTTCTATAGATGGTTTTCTGATACAGAAAATTATTTTATAGCAGAAGTTAATACAGACGAATTCAACCAGATTTTAGGAGGTTCTTATTTGTTTTTAACCATACCAGCAGGAAATAGCAATGCTGTTAATGAACCTACAACATTGGAAAGTGATATAACAGTTTTTCCAAATCCAGCAGCTGATAAAATAAATATTGCTGGAGTTTCACAAGCGTCGGAGCTTTTTGTTTACGATATAAATGGAAAGCTGATGGAAGCAACAGTAATAAAGAAAGTTAATTATAGCCTATCTCTGAGCAATTATAGCAAGGGGTCTTATTTTTATGCTATTAAACCACTAAATGGAAATCCTATAAATAAAGGGAAGTTTACTGTTGTAAAGTAAGGAAATACATTTAATAATTAATAAAATTTAAAACTATATCAAAAACTAAAAAATATATTAACATGAAAAAAATTACACTTTTTTCTTTATCTCTAATTTCGGTTTTATCTGTAAAAGCCCAAATAACTATTAATTCGAGTGGATTTATAA
>Ga0114966_10002289_pt1 | contig 17107 bp, 15 predicted proteins | sample M_130207_XF_Meta_FD_87029 | JGI IMG/M metagenome (GOLD analysis project Ga0114966, IMG submission 87029) | Freshwater microbial communities from Lake Montjoie, Canada to study carbon cycling - M_130207_XF_MetaG | ecosystem: Environmental > Aquatic > Freshwater > Lake | place: Lake Montjoie...
CCTAAGCTTGCGACCTAAGCTTGCGACCTAAGCTTGCGACCTAAGCTTGCGACCTAACCCTGCGTCCACCCCTCCTCCTGCGGAGCAGCAGCAGCAGGAGGAGCAGGAGCCTCCTCAGCCACAAATGGCACACGATCGCCCTGGAGGAACTTGAGCTGGTCCTCGAGGCTGAGCTCATTCACATACTGAACAACGCGGTCCTTGAGGATAGGCTTCACCGTCTCCTTAGGGGCCTTTGAGCCATCCTTGGGTAGGCTCGCCAGGTAATGCCCGTGGAGAGCATAGACGTGCGGACGGAGGCAGTAAGGAAGCTGCTTCATTGTCTTCGTCTTCAGCTTATTCATCTCCGTGTAGGCCGTGTAAAGCTCCTGAGTCCGCTCCCGTAGAGCCTTCTCGAAGCCCCAGAGCTGATTGCTATCATCGCGGAAGTGCTCAAGATACTTCTTGACCGTTCCCTCCATCCGTAGACGGAGGAAACGTTCCATCGGATTCGACTCGCTGCCTCGAAGAGTCCGCACCGCCGTATATGCGGGGTTGCGGATACGCCAGCGACGAGGGCCATCGAGCTCCTGGAAGACCATGCCCTGCCAGCTGTAGCCGAGACGCTGGTCACGCATCATCTGATACGAGGCCTTGTGCGTCTCGAAGCAGAGCCCCTCGTTGTAAACCTGGGGGGCATATGAGGCAAGACGCTGAGGCCACTCAGAAGGGTTCGCCGTCATCGTGATTTGCTTTCCACCTGAACCACCTGAACCAGCTGAACCAAAGTAGGTGACAAAGACACGAGGCTGAGAGATTGAAAGAACTGTCTTGTGCTCAGGGTGCTGTAGCACGAATGAGGCGAACTCGCCCTCTGAAAGCACCGACTCGAGGAACTTCGTCGTGCCGCCGAGGTTACGGAAGGCGTCGCTGAAGAGATCCGCGAATGAACGTGTGCTATAGAATGTGCCGCGGGCGTCGAGGCTGGTGCGTGTAGCGATACGAATGCCATCGGCCGTGCGGAAGGCGTTGATCATGGTGCCATCCACAAAGTCCGTGATACGAACGGCAACACCAGGCTCGGCGTTACCGTAAAGAGCCTTGATAGGTGCTACACAGACAGGGGCGTTGCGAGAGCGGCTCCAAACAACTGAACGGAAATAGGGGACGTGCGGCTTCTTAAGATCAGAGACGCCCTTTGTGTAACGGATGATGGCGAGATCATCCGTATCGCTCGTCATAACACGCAGCTTGCCGCCCTCATCTGAGGTGAGGAAAAGGCGGAGGGCATCCCAGGTCTTATATGTGGCCGTAAGGTCAGAAAATACTGTGGTAGTAAGGGACATTTGTAGACGGTAGTTGGACTAATACTTTAGGCTGAGTGCGAAATTCATTTTTTGTCAAGGTTTTATGGTCAGTGTAAATTTAACATTTCACGTTAGAATGGCCGAGGATGGTCTTGAATTAGGAGATTACATTGTTATCCTTGGCGGCACTCTTAACAAGAGCAAGGGTAAGATATATCAATTTAGCGAGGACCGGTTTTCTATTCTCCCAGTCGGTGCAACAGATCGCCTAATCCACATTCCCCTAGAGGACGGTCTTCCTGATCCAGAACTCGGCATAATTGAGATAAAACTTTTGAAGAAAGCCGCCGTTCCAGGTTTTGTTCATCTCGTTGATCTTCGTGCTGGACAGATAGTTGAGACCTTTTTACAAGGGAATGCTGGGGAACCAGCAGTTGGGCCTGTCTTCAAAGTCATTGCCGTTGACGAGGAGGCCGACTCAGCCGTATTTGAAGATGAGGCCGGTTCTCAGACAGAAATAGTCTTTGGCTTCACTGGTATTCCCCGTGATCTTGGATATGAGGTGTTACGCACACGAGAGGAACCTCCTCCGGAACCTACAGATCAAGAATCACTCTCCGAAGATCAGATTGTGGCCGCAGGTGAAGCAGATGCTAAGCCAAAGTCTACTCTTACCGTGGGCTTCGATGAGGACGATGTGGCCGAGGAAGGTGAAGTTCCAACTCCCGCAGAAGAGCAAGCTGATGCTGATGTCCCCTCATTCATGATCGGCGAAGAGATAGAGCTTCCTGAGTTGCAGGAAATCGAGGAAGTCAGTTCCGCCTTCCGCGTCTACCAGGACGTCTTCCAGCGTTCAGAAATGCTCGGCCAACTTATCCGCAATCTTCCAGCCTCACAGCAAAGAAATCCCGTGAAGCTCCAGGAAGTCCGCCGCCAAGTTGAGCTCATGTTAATCATGCGTAATGACGTTGTTCAGTATGGAATTACTGGCGAGCCTCTCAGCAAAGCCAAGGCCACCAGTAAGTCTACACTTGCCGACCTCGTAGGATGTTCAGATGCCAGTCTAGTAAAAAAAGAAGCTAATATCACAAAGGTATTATATTTAGATCATAGTATTCAGCATTATAACTCAATTGCAGCTGGAAAAGAAGGAACAGATCCTGATGCCGGTCCCTTAGAAGACGGCCTATACGCAGAATATGGTGCCGATATAATAAAAAAGGCCCAAGCACTTGAGGCCACTGCTTCCATGGGTGCGGCCGAGGGCGAACCAGGCCCAGGAATGCCGAGATTTCATGTGAATATGGAGAACTATCGCAAGGCAATCCAGACGCCTTACCGTTTTTCTACGGGCAAGAACTGTATAACACAAGATGAAGAAGTATTCCGTTTTCAGGGCGATGATGATTCTGTTAACGTGCTCGCAGAATATCCTAATATGAGTCGCAACGACGAAGCAGTTGTAACAAACCCTCCTGTTATCCTACAGACGAGATTTAGCCTAGCTCGTATGCTAAAGCCCCGCAGAGCTCGGTTCACGACCGGCGAGGAATACAGAGTCGTTGAAACGGGCGAGAATCCAACCTTTAACACAGTCGCTCTATTTCCCAGATCTGCCCTCAGAGATCTTGGTCCTATTCGCAGTGGCATTCTAGCTCAAGATATCAGTCTCGGTATGACAGAGCCAAAAGGAATGTATGAGATTATGGCGTCCATGCCAGAAATCAGTGACTATCCAACTTCTAACGGGATTTTGAGCTTAGGCGTCGGTGGTGGCACAATTGGCAATATCATGGTAAAGGATTGGCTGAAGAGTCTTGATCTAAATCTCTCAGGTCTCGGCGACGTGGCGGCCTTACTACGTGGATATGGAGCAGCTACGGTAGAATGGGACACAGAACAAGTTGCGGTTCTTCAAGCTAAAGTCGAGCAACGGCTGGCGGCAATTCGCATCTTTTTAATAAAACAGAGAGAGGAGAATAAGACCGCTTTAGCAAATCTTAAGTTCGATCCCTTGCCACTTTTATCTGCGGATGCTACTACCAGACTTCTCGACCGTATTCGTGGTGAGCCCATTCTTCAGCGGGCATTGGCAACCCTCAGCGATTATATGGGTGAGCTGGCAGATATTGATGTGTATTGGTTTACTTTTATGGCCCTGGCCTATCCTGATTTATTATTGGCGACACTGGGGCAACAGCCTATGACACTTACAAAGGAGAGACTCAAACATGTGCGTGAGCAGTATAATAATTCTCTGAATTTAGGATATCGTATAAAAGAGAAGTTGGCAAATGCTGGTGAGACGCCGGTGGAAAACACCTGCCCTCACGTCGAAGCTTTGGAAAAGGCGAGAAAACTAGGGCAGGCTCACTCAGATGAGCCTAGAGATACAACTAAGATGAAAACCTTACTCAAGGTTCTTAATCGTTTCCGCGGTAAGGTGGAAGATGATTGGGTTTGGTGTAATAGATGTGAACAGCATTTGATGTGTGGGCACGAACTCCTCCAAGTCCAAGAATTCTTACGTCCCAAGGAAAAGGACGCCTTACACAAGGAGATGATCCTCAAGTTTTCTGGTGGGCAATTTGCTGGCCGTTTTATCTGCCGTGTATGTGGCCAAGGAATTCAAGATCTCGACTTTGACACAAGTATTGAGTTCGACGATGCGGGTCGTCCAATGATGGGCCGTTCCGTTCTCGTCGATCAGGATGCTATTGAGGAAGAGGAGGTTAATGCTCTTTTATCAGGGCCGGCTGAGCAAGAAGTTCTCACCTTTCCTTCTGAGGATTTGAATAAGATATATAAAACTATTAAAAAGATCTGTAGTCTTGTTGGAGTAAATCCAGAAGATTCTGATTATAGGAATATGGTAAATGAATTGAGCAACTATACTTCTGGACTGGCTTCGAGAGAAGTGTATGCGGCTGCAGCAAAGGGAAAGAAAGTCCAAGATTACGATATCTGGTATTCGATTCGCTATGTATCTGCTGCGGCGGCCATAGTTCTCTTAAATATCCAGACACATATGCCAGACTATATTATCTACTATACAAGTTCTGATTGTAAGGAGGGTTTCTTTGGATATCCACTTGATACCCTAGGACAAGTTGGAGGCACACAAGTCGAAGAGTCTTCACAAAGCACACAAGGCATAAACTGTATAACAACAGTTATTGCCGGCATCAATGATAATGAATTTCCCTGGAATCTAACAACCCTCCAACGCCAAACAAATCTCCAGAAACGCAAAGAAGCCATCCTCCCCTTAGTCAAAATGCAGATCGATGCCTTCCTCAAGTTTCCAAATGTCCAGGGAAGCCTCATAAAGAAACGCAACTACAGAATAAACTTATACGGAAGTGCTGCGGGAATAAAGAAGGACAACATCGCCGCTCATTTTCGCCCAGTTCCCTATCTTAATACACCAGAGCAAGCTGCGGCTGCACCCCTTGTGCCAGATGCGGCAACTCCAGATAAGGCAGCAACGGCCTGGATTCGCATGGCCCATGTGGTTGCTTCTACATCTGCCGCTCTCAATCCAGATTCTCCATATTCAGAAACAACCTCCTGTCTACACCCACTGGGCAGCCCCTCAGACTGCTGGGATAAACTTCCTAAGTTGGAGCCACGTATTTCTGGCCTTGTTAAACGTTCAGCCACACTATCAACCACCTTTTACACAGAACCAAATAAGGCCCTGGAAGGCAATATGGATGCAAAGGATTATTACAAACTCTTTGTAAAGGTATGTTACCAAGGTAATGCTAAAGGCCTTCCTCACGAGCTTGGAATAGGCTTGACATGTGCGAATTGTGATTTGGCCTTTCAAGAAAATCCCGCCTTAATTACGGAGCACGATAAGAAGGATAAGGATGAATCTGATATTCGCACGAAGGCCTATCTTGAGAGTCAGGGAATTGTAATCAATGAGAAAACCTTCAATGAACTCTTGATGACGAGTCGGCAAAAGGAATCAGTTGCGGTTGATGCTCCACCATATGTTCCTAAGAAATCTGATGTTTTTGATTTGGTTATTCAGTATCCTGCTCCTTTGGATGGCTGGGAAGCCATCATCAACAAAACACAATTGGCACTCGCGGAACTTTCTTCTGGCGGGGCTTTGCCTGTAACCCCAGGGGTAACCGCGACATCGTCGCTAACAAAGATCCAAATCGCCACAGCTGCTCAAGATTTAGTTAATGTTATATCTGAAAAGGAGGATTTTGTCAAGACGCGTCTGAATGCCCAAGTGTATAATTACTTAGTTTCCATGATTAACAGATCACCAAGAGAATGTGGAGAGGCTATAAGCACCTATTTACTTGTTCCCTACCAACGCTGGATAAATGGAGTAAATATATCTGAGTATAAAATCTTAAGTTCCTATGAGCTTGGCAAGGGAACAGCGGATGATATTATGATTCGCGGCCTCGGCCCACACTTACAGATTCTTGGAGGAGGAGAGCCTCTTACAGGTATAACCTTACTAAAAGCAAAGGACTTTGTTCGTAACTTGAGCGGAATGTGTAAGAATATATTCCCATATCTGAGATCAATTGTTACACCTGGAGGAAAGGAGATGGTTCAGTATTTAACGCGTGCCTATGTAATGTCTGCTATATCACAGTTCATAGATCCTCATCAGATTCCTGAACCTTCTTTTGATCAAGAAGATGAAGAAGACTCTGTAATAAATGTTAAACTCTTATACAAGTCATTGGGTCAGGCCTTGACGAAGTATGCTGTTGGAAGCAAGATTCCCAGCGAACAAGAGATTCGCATAAGTCTTGAGCAACGTGTCGAGAAGGAGAAGCAGGTCTATTTGTCTAAGTTGGAGCGTATGACGCGTGAGGAGAGACGTGTGGAGCTTGTGTTAAAGGGGCTTGGTATGGGTGATTGGGCAGTTGGTGGGACTAAGGCGATCCGCCAGTATGACGCTGATCGTTATGAGGCTGAACGTGCTGAGCGTGCAGCTGCGGGTATCATGGATTATCCTGGAACAGGCGGAGCCGGTGCTGATGCGAATGCTGCTGATGCTGGTCATCCAATTGATATGTTTGGTGCCGATTTTGGAGCAGAATACGATGCTGCTGGGGCGGCTGGAGATGGTGGTTATGACCACGATCAGATGGCGGAAGATGATTATTAACACTAGATTAGAAGATGTGGACGTTTATCATATCTGGAGCCTTATATCTTGTTGGAGTCGCAGTGGTTCTAGTCTTGAAGCCGTCATTTATGTTTACTCCGGATGGAACATGGAAAGAGTTTGGCATTGGTCAAGATCCTAGTCGTTATACGAACTTTCCATTCTGGCTATTTTGCCTAGTCTGGGCGGTTCTATCCTATGTGATTGTTCTAGTCTTTCTACCTCTTCTGGAAGACGATTCTGTAAATGTCGAAAATATTGAAAATGTAAATTTTAAGAAAGCAAAGAGAAATAACAGAAAACCGATCGTAGAAGAAGATTCAGATCTAGTCTTTGACGATGAGTTGGAGGCGAAGGGACTTCCGAAGGGCTACTATGTTCTAAATAAGAAGGCGAGTCGCATCGCTGGAGCACCTAAGTATGTATATCTTGGTGAGGAGCAGCCCTAGGCACATAAAATTAAGCACTAATTACACATTCCCTGGAAACTCAGTAAGAAAAAGAGTGGGAGAATTGTGGACCAGAAGATCCAATATAAGTATACTAAGCCAGACTTGGTTTTCTCTTCAACATAAATTGGTATAACCGCTTTTACAATTGACGAAAAGAACTGTATCTTATAGTGGTTTTCGTTTTGCATACCAACAACCCAGGCTGGTGTTCCTTTCTCATATGGGATTCCATCGTAGGGATTTCTGGGATCATATTCACCGAAAAAATCCTTCAAGAATGGAATTCCTTCCAGATAGAGAATTACTGATGTGAGAAGTGTGGTTCCTAGAACAAATGTATTCGACATTCCTATCGCTGTTATATTTACGGTTCCACATGAAGAATATTGATAAATTGAACTAATTATACATGATACGGCATATGCTACACCAGGTATAATAATGGCATTCATTCTTGCTGAAAAAAGGTCTGTTGAAATACAAAGAAGTGCTACTATACCAACGATTGTCGATGATATAAATGCCAGAATTACTTTTGAATTTGATGACTCCATTCTAAATGAAAATAGCTTTTAGAATGGCATCTCCTACCCTGGAAGATGTATTGACCCTCGTTCCAGGATTTGGTCCTCCTCCTGCTCCTCCTGCTCCTCCTGCCCCTCCTGCTCCTGCCCCAGAAGCCGAAGCCGAAGCACAAGTGCAAGAACAAGAGCCACTTGCCCCTAAGAAAAAGAAGGAACGCCAAATTCCTATACCGAAGGATAGTGCCTCATTCTTTCGTGCCCGGGCGAAAAAATTAAGAGACTTCCAATTCACTCCTGATGGAAATCTACAAGTTCCCGAGATGAGAGGCGAACCAGCAAAGGTCATAGAAATCCCCTATTACAGAGATGCTACCGCCGAAGAAAGACAAGAAGATGAAGCTAAGATGATGGAAGAGATTCAAGCAGTTGAGAGAGAATTTGATGAGAACTATCGGCTTCTTAAGAAAGCAATTGTAGAATGGAGAACAACTGGATTTTCTGCAGATGTTCTTAAATTACAACGAGACTTACAACGTCTAGATGCTCAACGAACACAATTGAGATCACCGGTTCGATGGACAAAGACATTTAAGAATTTGTCTGTTAATAGAATTTTACTGACAGAATTCTATGAGCAGCGAAAGATAGGCTATCCAATTGAAGCATTGCGTCTAAGATCACTTCCATTTGAAAAAATGGTAATTGCGGATGGATTCAAGAAGCCAGCGGCTCAAGAAGTGGAAGGGCCCGAAGGGCCTGAAGGGCCTGAAGGAGAAAGTTCAGAGGAGGAAGAATTTGTTATTTTTTCCAGCCCAACAGACCCAGATCATGGATCTTTATCACCAGATACAATGGTAGAATTTATTTATAATTCTACTAAATACAATTGTCTCCTACAAGCCTACGAGGGCGAACGTCTAAATATGCTAGGGAGACAAGATATCCGCCCTGTTTTACTGAAATCTCGTAACCCCAGGCAAATGCGAGTAATTGCTTCTCGTGTGGTTGGACAAGTAGAGACGCCAAGAGAATTGCTGATAAATATCATAAAATCACTCATTTCACAGCACCCACGTTTTGCGGATGATTTGCGTGCGACTGGAACAGCAACCTTAGTCTTTGCGGAGCCAAAGGATGGTGTTCTAGGTGTTGGTATGGGCGTCGCGGATCCTCAAATTACGGAAAAAACGGCCTGGAAGGGCACAAACTTCTTAGGACAGGCTTGGACGGCGGTTAGAACTGGCCTTCCGCCAGAAGCTGAGACTGAGGCTGAGGCTGAGGCTGAAAGAGACACACTTCCAAATCAAATCGGCGGATTTACTGAGCATGGTAAGACGTTAAGAGAAGCAAAGGATCAACGTGCGAATGTGTTAAAGGGGTTTTATAGACGCAAGTTTTAGATTTCACAGGTCTAAAATGAAAACAGGTCTAAATCTATAAAGACAATGAATACAATTGTCTTTATATGTCATGACGATGCAAGTATAAAAAGAGTAATCGATCATAATTTTCAAATACTCTTTGTGGGCAATCGACAAATTTCGGCCGAATACGCCACAAATAAGAATATTCATATCTGTCGCAACATGCCCAATAATATAGAACACGAGCCAACATTGCTAACATTCACAGCATGGTATGCCATTATCAAGAATAACCTTTTTACACAGTCCTCTTATATTACCCTTCTTGAATATGATACTTCTTTTTCTCCTAATTTTCTAGAGAATCTTAATAATTTGTGTAAAAGGGGTTATGATGTTATCTCATTCTTTAATGATAAAATACAACAGTGGTTCTTATGTGATATCGATATATTTGTCTTAAGTAATTTTCTGAGGCTGAAGGGCTTTCAGAAAAATTTTACTCAGATACATTGGTCGCCAACAACAAATCACTGCATTCGACGAGAAATCTTGGAAGGTTTTGTCGACTGGTATTTTCCTGCATATTTATACATAAAAAAGTATGATTCTGCCCATTTATCGTGGTATCATGAGCGTCTATTTCCTCTATACTTGGAATCAAAAAATATTGGGTATTATGAACTAGAAGGACTACATCATCAAGTATTAAATTCTCATTCTCATATGAAACCTCATATAAATCCGAAAAAATATTTCTTAGTATATGATGATGGTAAATATAGAGATAATTTAGTGAGGCTTTTGAATTCTGTTCAATTGTATAGCGATTATATAATTATTTGTATGACGAAGGAAGATATTGATCCAAATTTTTATAATTCTAATATAAAGATTTTTAACGAGTCCAGAGGTGGTGGATACTGGCTATGGAAACCCTATATTATAAATAAGGTTCTTTCACAAATTAAGGAGGGCGATTTATTATTTTATCTTGATTCTTCCTATTATTTTACGGAGGAATTTAATAAATTGTATGAATCTGCAATGGAAACTACTGATATTATGCTATGGAAAAATAAACCAAACGAATCTACGAACTTAATGCATAAATACTGTAAGATGGATGTTCTCATTAAATATGGAATGGTGGAATATTCAGAAGTTGAATGTTGGGCTGGAGCAATTCTTATGAGAAAGACTAATAATATTAGTATCTTTATGAAAGAGTGGCTTAGAATGTGCTGTGTATATGAGGATATTAGCGATTTTCCTTCGATCTTTCCGAATTATCCTGACTTTAGTGAGCATAGACACGATCAAAGTTTATTAACAATTCTTGCTTATAAAAATATGATAAAACTATTTGACTTTGATAGAAAGTATTTGCAAAATGTGCGTATTCCTTGGAATTAAGGAATTTAAGAAGCTTCAAATTTTTAATTTTTATATTTCACATTAAATAGAATGGCCTTGGAAGCTGAAGCAACAAGATTATATGCACTTCTACCGCGTGATAGAAGAAGTGATTTATATAATGCTGTAATGGCAAATCCTATGTTTCCTTTTCATGATGATGCAGATTATACTCATGCAGGACGCTATTTTCTAATTGCTACCGGCAATTATAGAGCACCTGTATCTCAAGAACCACTAAATAGAATTCTTAATGGTTTAGCACTAAATGAAGGATATACCGATGCTCAAAAAGATCTTATGTATAGAGTATACATAGAAGAAATTGAGAAACTAACTGGTGCACAGTATAAGAGAAGAGGTAGAAATCTTTCAGGGTTCCAACAAACTATTGGGCGATATGGTGTAGTTCCAGAAGACACAGAAGAAATTATTAGAAGTTTTTTAACCGGTTTACAGTCCAAAATGGGGAACACAAATACATTAAATACACTTCCAAAGCAGCATCTACTACGTTTGAAAGAATTAGCCTCTAGACCATACGGTGCTCCAGGTGCTGGGGCTAATAATGTGCGTCCCGCAGGAGGTGCAGGCGGGGGTGCTGCGAGAAAATCAAGGAGGAGTAAATCAAGAAAATTCAAAAAGAGTAAGTCGAGAAAATCAAGAAAAGTCTAGAGGGCTTGCTTTAGCACAAGTGCTTACCCCTGTACTGGATAGTCACGAAGAGTTTCCTCATTCGCATCGCAGTTTACCTCGTGTGATGTATACTTATAGCATGTGTTATTCGGGTCACGAAATATCTTATCTTTCGCCTCTGACGGGTGAGGATATTGGCGAATTATCTGTTTTTCGGGCTTGTATACGATAAATACAAGTGATGCCAGAGCAATACCAGCTAAAAAGGGTAGTATACGAAAGTGGTCTAGCATTCTATTCTACCGTCAAATTTAAAAGTTAAGAACAGGGGTTCTTTCCCTTAGGATTATATATTTTAGTAACTAAGGTAAAGGACTAAAGTGAAAAGAACCCCTAGAGAGGGGTTCTTAGCTTTAGTATTTCACGTTAAGATTAGAAAGGATGTATGAAATATTCAAGACAGAAAAATTTGCATTACTCTTCAGTTTTGTAATTGGATTTGGTCTTATTGCTGTTCTTATACCAGTCTGTAAGGGCAATCAGTGCTTTCTCCAAAAGGCTCCATCCGTTGATGAAATGAAAAAGGCAACCTTTAAGATTGGAAGCAAGTGTTATCACTTTACGCCAGAGACCATTGAATGCCCGGTTGATGGTGTAATAGAGGCTTTTAGAATATGGTCTTAACGTGGCAGGGCAAGACAAGGCAGGTCAAGGGAACGCGGATTTGTTACCCAGAAACCCTTGCCCAGAATCGTTAGAAATGGCTGCCGCTGGAACACTATTAGCAGATCTCGATCAGAGCAGCGGAGGCGACGGAGATTTAGTTCAGAAGATTCTATCAGATATGAACATTCCGACAGCACAGACGCAAAGAGCACCTCCACCTCTTCCAGCACAAACGCCTATCTACCATCAGGGGTCGTCGACATCACAAATGAGTATGGATTCACATGTTCCTACATCTCATATGATTGGCAATGAACATCCTTCCCCGGCTGATTTTGCTGCTGCCATGGGTTCTTCGCAGGCCATGGGCGGTATGCCAATGGGTGGAATGCCTATGGGTGGAATGCATGGTATGCCTGGTATGCCTGGTATGCCAGGAATGCAGATGCCTATGCAGATGCCCATGCCTGGTATGGAACCATCGAAGAATCTATACGGAAGAGTGTTAGAGGAATTGAAAATCCCCTTTATCGTCGCCATACTTTTCTTTGTATTCTCACTACCCCCGATTCGTGTCTTAGTAAGCCACTATATACCATCATTCATAAAGCAAACAGGTGAACTTCAGACAACTGGTCTTTTAGCCGTATCATGTGCCGTCGGATTAACCTTCTGGGTTCTACAGCGAGTAATTGCACCTCTACTCTCACTCTAAGGATTAACGATCTTGGAGGCCAATTGTTTATAGATAATAGAATGAAGGACTTGAAGTTCACAAAGCAAACAAGGCAGGTAGCCTTTGTTTTCTTTACACTATATTTCATCTATGGGCTTTTTTACACACCTTTTGTCCAGTATTTAGTATGTCTAGCGATCGGCGGAATTGCTTATGGCATCAGTGATTCTGCTGAGATCTCCGTGATCTTATTGTTGGCAGCTAATTACCTATTTGGCATTATCGGCAAAAAGGAGGGATTTGCTAATCCGACAATAAACGTGAGAGAGGATGAGTCAAAGGTAAAGGCCAAGGCCCACGCCCTCCCTGTTTCGATGGGCTCAAATCCTCTACAGGGAGTTGGAAGCAAAATGAGTGAGGGCTTTGAGGATGCGGCTGAGACGGATATGACAGTGAGCGAGACAAAAGTCGTCAAGCCAGATGTATCTGTTGGCACATCAAAGCCTGCTTCTGCGGCTGATGCTATTAACCCTGCCGACATGTCCAAGATGGCTGATATGATGAAGAAGATGATGGCGAATATGAATCCAGATGTTCTAGCACCATCGAAGGCCACAAAGATTTCTGAGGATAACGTCCCACCTGCTCACCAACCCCAGGAAAAGGAAACATTCCAGGAAAGCCAGACATCAGGTCTCTTCAAGCTAGGCAAGATTCCAACAGATGAGAAAGGTGGTCACCACATTGATGCTGGAACAACTGTGATAAATGCGATCAATGCCTTGAAGCCTGATCAGATCAAGGCGATGACGATGGATACGAAGCAGCTTATCGAGACCCAGAAATCTTTAATGGGCATGTTACAGACTTTCCAGCCGATGGTCCATGAGGGTAAGCAGATGATGGAGACATTCCAGGAAATGTTTTCACCAACCATGGGTGCGATGGGGACAGCGACGGCGATGGTTGCGGGCAAGTAATCTAAGCCAAGTAATCTAAGCCAAGTAACAAATAACCTGAATAATTAGTAAAAGAAGATGCTTAGTTCGACTGAACTTCTTCTTATACTCTCTATGGTAATTATTGTAAGTTTAATAATAACAAAGAAACAAGATTCTGTTATCATCATGAAAGGCGGTGGTGATACACAACCAATTGTGGTATCTGGAGATGATCGTTATAGACGTGCTCCGAGACCACAGCGTTTCTGGGAGACAGAACAAGAAATTCCCACACGTGGAGCCATCGGTCATACGGGTAACCATTACACTCACTCTACGAGTAACCGTTTCACCGAACCGATGGCCACACGCGGTGCCCCAGAATCTTACCAACAGATGGGCGTTATTCTAGGTTCTGATGGTAAGCCCCTTCCCCTCTATGGACGACGCGTCGCTCCCAGAAGTGATAGATTTAATTATTATACGAGAACTGATACCTATAACCCTGTAGCACTCCCTGTAACATTTAAGAGAAAGGATTGCCAAGATAATCTTGGATGCGACGAGGTCTCTAATGGCGATAGCGTAAAAATATCACCTACCGGCGAAGAAGTCAAGGTGACTCTATATGGATTTGATGGACCTCGATATTCTCCTGATATTGCTTGATGATATCGGATTAATTCTATGAAACTTAAGTGCCTAATTTAGTAAGTTAACTTTCATATTTGACGTTAGATGGGCTTACAGTGTGTATCAGAAGATAATATCCTGTTGCCGCCAGCAAAATTAGATTACTCTTCTGGCATATCTACTTGTCCCTTTGTGTTAAATGGTGCTCCCATGAGCAATCGTCCGACTAGTTTACCAAATTCTGGAGAATTTCGACGCAAGTCCAATGGCAAGGAGGATGAATATTATACGATAAATCTGAATACTGAAAATATTATTAATCACGAATCCTTTGGTAATACTACACTGCGTTATGAAAGCCAGAACTACACTCTCAATTATATCGCGATTCATAAGTCCATTTGGAACGAAGGGGTTGAGGTGAGCATGGTCTTCACAACTCCAGAATTTGCCATTCTACACATATGTATTCCTATTAATTTAACAAAAACAGACGAAGATACTAATCCCTTTTTAACACACTGGCTATATGATGATACGATGCTTCCTGGATTTACAGTGAATGAGCTTATGAATTTTAGCCAAGAAACCGTATCCTTTGCCGGCATCCAGTATTGCTTACGATACAATAATAAGGCAAATGTTACACCATACACACTCTTTATGTTTAAAACGCCTCTTAATGTGAATGTGTTAAAGTGTCCTGCGTGGATCACTAAGCTATCTATTCCAGATAGTGTGTCTAGTGTGTCTAGTGTGCCTAGTGTGCCTAGTGTGCCTTCAGGGAATGGCTCATATATGAGAAAGACGGCTGATGAAATCTTTAATCTCATGATGCATGGCCATCTTACATATTACTTGAGGGATGTGAGTGACCCTAAGTTGATAAGTGTAGAAAGCCATTTTTCAGGAGAGAGAACACAGAACGTCGTGAAGCCTGTTATGTATAGTGTAAAAAGAGAGGTCTTGTATAAGAAGAAGAAAAGGGTTGAAGGATTTGGCAATATGGCTCTACAAAATGTAAAGTGCTTTCCAATTGATTTGAATACACAGATTGATGACAATGGGCAAGTTGTTATTGATCAGGCAACTAATAAACCCGTTGATTTAGCTTCAATCGATTCAAGTGCATATGCTTCGATGGACCCGACTCTTGCGTTGAATGCTCAGAATGCTGCTCTAGAAAGAAGTAATAATATACGCTTTACAGTTGTGTATATAACTATTGCATGTATATGTGCTATTATAATACTCGTAATCGTCATATATTTGTTTAGAGGCACTTCGGCGACTGCACCTGTCGCTACAGCAGCTGTAGTAGTTGCCAATGCTTCTACTAATACTGCTGGTCTAGTTCGATCAGCAAATGCTGCCCTATCGAATGCGGCACGTAGAAACGCCAACGTAGGGCCCGCGTCTCCATAACGTGTAATACCGAATTTAAGAACCCCCCTCACTACGTTCGGTGGTCTTAAATTCTTGATATTACACGTCATTTCCGAAAATACTAAATTTAAGAACTAGCGTTCTTAAATTTAGTATTTGACGGTAATTAAGATTATGATCGTAATAAAATAGATGAAGGTCAGCGTGGCCTGGATAGCAGTTGGAATAATAGTCGGAATAATCCTCTTTTTCACAGTCCAAGGGGTCACAATATATGAGCAGTTCAAGAATGAAGATAGTAAAGAAGGTTTTCAAAGCATACAAGGCTTTCAAGACACACTCGACATAAAGATTACAACCTGCCCGGCAGATAGCACATCATATGTTGATGGCGGCGGTAGAACAGTATGTTGCGACGGCACAGTCGCTAATGGAAAATGCTCAGGTGCCAATATATGCTCTCTTTCCGAGCCAATAGCCGGTCTACCCACCTGTTCAGTATGGCTCGATGCCTACCTAGAAAACAAGGGTGCACGGCGTTGCCCCAATACAATGCCTCGTTATTATGAGGATGGCCCTAAGGCCGGCTGCACAGCTGGCAGTAGAAATGCCGCAGGAACAGCACCAGCTTCCACAACTAATAAATTCTGCACATTATACAATTTGCAGGAAGATGCGATGATAAAGAAAGACAGTTGTGAAAACCAGAAATTCTTTGATAACGCCAAATGTCTTTCTATACCAACAACTAAAACTTTTCTCGACTGGGGTGGTGTTCCTCCGCCCGTCCATTGCACAGGTATAGACACTGGATCTCTAACTCCATTATCCTGTATAGATGACTCTAGCTTTGCAAGAGCAATTGATTATTGGGCAAAGAAATATAATCCGCAGTTTACAAACTGGAGAGAACAATCTGTGGGCTGGGGTGCGATGTGGAAAATGAACTTTTGCTCTGCCGTGCAAAAGGTCACAGTCAACAAATCAATGAATCTTTCACAGCTTGAATCATATGCGGTCTTCTAAGAAGCAGTCAAGTAAAACGCTTTAATCTAGCCGCCCTTATCTCTTCTTGTGATAATTCTACTTTTTCTGGAATCTGTGTAAAAGTGGTTTCCGTGGGTCTACACATTTGAAACCATTCTTCACTTGTCATAGTTTGGAATGAATTCAATACAATCGAAAGATCTTTATCAGATTTCTTACCAACTCGACAAACATATGAACAATTTGTCATTACTATATACTTGTCCCATGGACCCGATCGCATACAAAGTGCATAGAAAGTGGATAGAGTTCTCCAAGGAAGTCCCATCTTCTTTCCATTAGGAGCCTTATACTTACCGTCAAATCTAAAAGTTAAGAACCCTCTGGGGTTCTTAACTTTTAGATTTTAGTGACTAATGTGAAGTGCCAAAGTGTAAGGAACTCCCCTTAAGGGGAGTTCTTAACTTTGGCACTTCACGTTACATTGAACAGCCGAATATTTCCCATCTTTTATACAAACAATATCGATCCCCATATCTTTTCTTTTCAAGGCGAGGCTAGTTAAAATGTCTTCAGACACATCCTCAAGTCTCCATGCTTCATATCCCTTCGACTGTAAATATAAGACACTGAAATTTTCAAAGATATCGCCTTTTATTTTTTTGTTATCGCGACTATTAAGTTCAGCAAGTGTATGTGCTGGTCGAGCATACCATCTTTGACACACGTCAATAAAAGCATCAAACCGATTTGTAGGTGCACCCTGTGTACTGGTAGACCCTGATAAGAATATTTCATATAATGTTTTCTGGAGATCCATTTATTATAAATCTCAATAAAACTTTAGACATCTGGCCATTTCTATACCGTCAAATTCCAAAGTTAAGGACGCTAGTTCTTAACTTTGGAATTTTCGGAAATGATGTGAAGTGCTAAGAATTTAAGACAACCGAGCGAAGCGAGGGGGTTCTTAAATTCGGCACTTCAC
>Ga0114966_10002290_pt1 | contig 17086 bp, 15 predicted proteins | sample M_130207_XF_Meta_FD_87029 | JGI IMG/M metagenome (GOLD analysis project Ga0114966, IMG submission 87029) | Freshwater microbial communities from Lake Montjoie, Canada to study carbon cycling - M_130207_XF_MetaG | ecosystem: Environmental > Aquatic > Freshwater > Lake | place: Lake Montjoie...
ATGGCCGATCCCTTTATATAATCTTCCATATTCTCTTGAGGTAAACCCATGTATCGTTCTGTATAGATATTGTCATAGAACAATAAATTAGTTACAGGAGCAATAGAAATACCCGTTTGAAAAAGCTCAGGAAATTGAAATAATAAATGCAGTGTGGAGGAGCCCCCTCCACTCCAACCCCAAACGGCAACTCGTTCTTTATCAATGTATGGGTTCTCTAATATTTTTTTAATTCCCATTGCCATATCACGGATATTGATTTGTCCGTTTCTTCTGTATATAGATTTTCTCCAAGCAGCTCCCCTTAAGGAGGGCGTTCCTCTATTATCGATAGAAACTTGAATGTACCCATCATCAGTCATGCTACCATTGTATAAAAAATTATCATGATTACCATAAACATCTTCAACTGTGCTTGCTCCCGGTTCACCATACACGTAGAATACCAAAGGGTATTTTTTATTAGGATTGAAGTTTTTGGGTTTATTAATCCATGCATCCAATAATATATTATCAAAGGTTTGAACTTTAATATATTCTACATGGATGGTTGTATCAATATTTATATTTTTAGCAATACTTTTCTCCGAAGAAAATGGTCGTGCATCCGGAAGTGACATCCATTCAGAGACCTCGAGGGTATTGTAATTACTGAAAACGTGATGAGCTATTTTCGCATTAGGAGAAATGATATAATTGTGAGTGCCTTTTAATTTATTAGAACCAACTAATTCCGCAATTTCCTCTTTTCCTGATTTTGAATTATTAATATGAACCCTATACAGGTATAATTGTGTAGCATTATTAGGAGAGGCAGTGAAATAAATATAATTATTAACTTCATCTACCGCTTTTAATTGTCCGATATCATAATCTCCTGGAGTGATCAGTGTAGTGTTTTTTCCATCTTTGCTGATTTTATAAATATGTCGCCACCCATCTTTTTCGCTTATCCATAAAAAATCTTGCTTATTATTTACCCAATTCCAACCAGAAGGATCTTCAGCATTTAAATCAACCCATGCATCATCGTTTTCAGCCCAAAATGATTTTGCATTACCATCAATTGTATTACAATAGATCAATTTGCTTTCTTGTTGTTTTCTATCCAATTGTTGAACAATCAATTCATTTGCATCACTCCATTCCATTCGTGGAAGATAATGCTGACGAGAGTCTCCTTCTATTTTCATCCATTTTACCATACTATTAGACAATGAAACAACCCCAATTCTTACAGGTGAAGGTGCTTCTCCTGCTTTTGGATATTCAACAGGAATTATTTTTGAATACACAGAATCCGTACAATTTAGCATATAAAAATCGCGCGTTTTGGTAGCATCCACTTGCCAAAAAGCAATTTGCCGGCTATCCGCCGACCACCTGAAACCATCTCTACAACCAAATTCTTCTTCATACACCCAATCAAAAGTGCCATTGATTAATTTCCTAGTGCCATCCGTTGTAAGTTTATGAATGATTCCAGAATTAACATCCTCTGAAAAAATATTATGATCACTCACATAAGCAACATTTTTAGAGTCTGGAGAAAATTTTGCAAACAACAGAGATTGAGCAGTAAGTCCCTTTCCTAATTGGTGTAATTTATTTTTTACAAGATCTAAAACCCAATAATCACCCCTGGTATTATATCTCCAAACTTTGGCACTGTTAACAAACAATAATAATTTAGTATTATCAGCATTAAAATCAAAGGATTCTACATCTAAAGCTTTGCTAGATCCAGTAGGAAAAAATGATTCTTTTTTGACGATGACTTTTTGTTGATCATTTTTAGGATCAACTTTTACTAAATTCCCCTCTTCCATTTTCAAATACGCTACACCATCTTTGGTCCAATTAATCACTCTCTTTTGAGCAACAGAAAATTGATTAAAAATTAAAAATACCACTATCAAAAAATAGCTTACTACAGATTTCATATTGATAAATAATAATTTCTTCATAATCTATGATAATTTAAATTTAATTAAAAGCTAAAATAAGCAATATGTAAATGAGAATTTCGTAAACTAGTACAAAAAGAAACTTAAATTTGTACTACGACAATCAATATGCAAAAAGAAAAGCTTCGTTTGGACAAATACCTTTGGTCAATCCGGATATTTAAAACGAGAACACTTGCATCAGCTGCCTGTGAGAAAGGTAAAGTGAAATATAAAGGAGATAATGCAAAAGCTTCCAAAAATGTAGCTATAGATGATGAATACGAAATAAAAACACTCCATAAAAAATGGGTTATTAAAGTAAAAGAGTTATTATACAATAGAGTACAATATACTGATGCATTAAATTATTATACAGATATTACTCCTTTGGAGGAAATGGAAAGAATTCAATTTGAATCGGCCACTTTTAATACTGGAAAAAGAATGAGTAAGATTGGTAGACCAACCAAAAAAAACAAAAGAGACTTGGATGATTTTTTAGAGCACTGAGTTATAAAATAAATAGTTTTACCCTTTAAAAAGATCAAATTAATAATGATGAATATTGACATAATTACTGTTGTACCTGATTTATTAAACGGTCCCTTTTCACATTCAATCATGAAACGGGCTCAAGACAAAGGATTACTGTCAGTAAATGTTATAAACTTAAGAGAACATACCTCCTATGCAAGAGCTCAGGTAGATGATTACCCTTTTGGTGGTGGTGCAGGCATGGTCATAATGATTGAACCGTTAGCAAATGCAGTTGAATCATTAAAAAAAAATAAGGAATATGATGATGTCATATTTTTAACCCCTGATGGACAGCCTTTTAATCAGAAAATGGCAAATACTTTATCACTTAAAAAAAACCTGCTGCTAATTTGTGGTCATTATAAAGGAATAGACCAACGATTCAGGGATCATTTTATAACTAAAGAAATTTCAATTGGAGATTATGTAATCAGTGGTGGTGAATTAGCTGCTGCAATAATTACTGATGCAATTGGTAGATTAATTCCAGGCGTATTAAATGATGAGACATCCGCATTAAGCGATTCTTTTCAGGATAATTTATTAGCACCACCCGTATACACAAGGCCAGAAGAATTTAGAGGATGGAAGGTTCCCGAAATATTAATGAGTGGAAATCATAAATTAATCGAAGAATGGAGAACGACACAATCACTTGAAAGAACAAAAGAAAGGCGACCTGATTTATTGGACTAATTTTTTCTTACCCATACATATTCTGCAAAGCCCAATAGATCCCAGAAAATATTTCCTTCGATTTTTTTTCCTTTAATTATATACGTTAACAGCCTAAATGGCATTGCTACAATAAACCATACATTTCTTCTAGTTCCACCTTTTAATACACTACAGTTATTGTCTTGAAATAATTTTGTTAGCTCTTTAACAGAATAAACCCTGACATGAGAAGGGTCATCTTTAAAATTTAAAGAACCATGCATAGCTGGAAGTTTTGTACTTTTTATTCCAGGATATTCAATATATAAATATCCACCTGAAACAAGCTTTGGCAATAGTTTTTTTATCACTTCATCTCCATTATGAAGATGCTCAATTACATGCACCATCCAAATGCCATCAAAAAAATTATCAGGGATCAAAGACATGTCGAGCTTGGTTAAATCCATTTCATAGAAGCCTGTCATTAATTTAAAATCCTCTTCACTATTATTATAGTCGCGTTCTATATCAATACCGTGATATTCACAAAGCGGAAAAACGTTTTTTATTTTGGAGGCGGATTTATTTCCTGCACCAACATCTAATAAACGAAAAGGACTTCTTGAAAATGATTTTTTCAGAAAAGAAATCTTAGATACAAAAATTGAAGCGGCTCTCTTTAACTGCATACGCAAATATAATATAAATCAAACAAGTTCATACTAATTGAGATAATTCTACATTTACAAAATACAGTTTCTTTGATATTGTATTATACATGAGAAATAATTATACAAGTTGTACATTTGAATCAAACTATTTCTTATGACAACATTTTCGGTTAGTGGCAATATTGTTGATATTAAATCAAAAAATATTTTTTGGGGTACCATTGCAATACAAAATGGAAAAATCAATTCAATCCTACATGAATCTGAGGAGAAAAAAGGGGCTGCCTATATTTTGCCAGGATTTATAGATAGCCATGTTCATATAGAAAGTTCAATGCTTGTACCCTCAGAATTTGCCAGGATTGCCGTTGTTCATGGAACAATCGGTACTATCAGCGATCCGCACGAGATTGCCAATGTTTGTGGTATGGAAGGTGTTAAATATATGATTGAAAACAGCAAAACAGTTCCTTTTAAATTTAATTTCGGAGCTCCTAGTTGTGTCCCTGCAACAATTTTCGAAACTGCAGGTGCAGAGATTAATTCGAATGATGTTGAAAAGCTCTTACAACTTCCCGAGATAAAATATTTGAGTGAAATGATGAACTTTCCAGGGGTATTGAATGATGATAAAGAAGTACTACTTAAAATTGCATCCGCAAAAAAAATAAATAAACCGATTGATGGTCATGCACCAGGCTTAAGGGGTGAACATGTAAAAAAATATATTGATGCCGGAATAAGTACTGATCATGAATGTTTTACTGCAGAAGAAGCATTGGAAAAACTTCAATATGGAATGAAAATATTAATTAGAGAAGGCAGTGCTGCAAAAAACTTTGAAGCATTAATTGATTTGATGCATGATCATGCTGAAATGATGATGTTCTGTAGTGATGATAAACACCCGGATAGTTTGGTAGAAGGGCATATTAATCAATTGTGTGCTAGAGCTATTCGTAAAAATATAGACATTTTTAAAGTTTTAAAAGCTGCCTGTATTAATCCTGTAGAACATTATAAAATGGATGTTGGACTTTTGAAATTAAATGATGCAGCTGATTTCATTGTAGTAAAAGATCTTATAAATTTCGAAGTTGAAAAAACATTCATCGATGGAAACCTAGTATCCGAAAATGGAAAATCATTTATCAATCCAAGTCCCGCTTCAATTATCAATCAATTTAATTGCCTAGAAAAAACAGCAAGTGATTTTGTAATTCCTTATTCAGGAGAAAAAGAAATTACCGTCATTGAAGCATTAGATGGCCAATTAATAACTAATAAAATTATTATACCGCCTACCATTCATGAAGAAAAAATAGTCCCGAATGTTGAAAATGACATTTTAAAGATTGTAGTTGTTAACAGGTATCAAAATGCCCCTGTTGCGAAAGGATTTATAAAAAACATTGGGTTAACCAAAGGCGCATTGGCTTCTTCGGTTGCTCATGACAGTCATAATATTGTTGCTGTAGGGGTTGACGATGAATCCATTACTAAGGCAGTAAATGCAGTAATTAAAAGTGGCGGTGGAATAAGCGCTGTTGATCATACTATTGAAAAGGTGTTGGCATTACCAGTTGCTGGACTTATGAGCAATCTTAATGGTTATGATGTAGCGAAGAGTTACACAGAAATTGATTTATTTTCAAAAAATAAATTAGGCAGTAAATTGAATGCTCCATTTATGACGTTATCATTTATGGCTTTATTAGTTATCCCACATGTAAAGCTGAGTGATAAAGGATTATTTGATGGAGACCAGTTTACATTTATTTCATAATAAATTTTTTATGCTATTTGGAGAACTATCTTTAATTTAATTTAGATTTGTTTAATTAAACAGCCTACATTCATCTATAATATAATCACATCTTATGGTAATTAATTTAAGCGAACAACATTCATTACTTTCGAATTGGGTTGGAGAAATTAGAAATGTTGATATTCAAAATGACAGACAGCGATTTAGAAGAAATCTTGAAAGAATTGCCGAAGTAATTGGATACGAAATAAGTAAAACACTTGAATCAACAGAAAATAAGGTTACTACACCACTTGGCACTGCCCAAACGAAACAATTGTCAAAACAGCCTGTATTGGCTACCATTCTCCGAGCCGGTCTTGCAATGCATAATGGATTGCTAAATTATTTTGATAAAGCGGATAACGCTTTTTTAAGTGCCTATAGAAAACATCATGAAGATGGAAGTTTTGAGATTAGTCTTGAATATTTAAGTTGCCCAGATTTAAACGATAGGGTTGTAATTTTAAGTGATCCGATGCTAGCCACAGGTGCTTCACTAGTAAAATCGATCCAACATTTAAAAGAACAAGGTAATTTTAAAGAAATACACATTGTATGCGCAATTGCTTGTAGTGTAGGAATTGAATACGTTTTACAAGAAATACCATACGCGAAAATTTGGTGTGGTGATATTGATAATGAGCTTACTGCTAAGGGTTATATTGTTCCAGGACTTGGTGATGCAGGAGATTTAGCCTATGGAACTAAAATTCAACATTAGCAGCTTAACATATTCGTAATATATAATATACCACTATTTTCATTACGTTTAATATAAAACTATAGTATTTTATACCTTTTTAAAGCTATTTTGCTATCTTTACGACAAGTACAATCAACATGATGAAAAAATTTATATACACAGTAATATTTGTAATTGGGTGTTTTATTGCAAACGCTCAAGATCCCCATTTTTCTCAATTTTTTTCTTCCCCATTAACCCTTAATCCGGCATTTACCGGAAAGTTTGATGGATTATGGAGATTATCAACCAATCACAGAGACCAATGGCCATCAATTCCTAAGGCATATGTTACTACAACAGCTTCTTTGGATTTTCCTATTATGACAAAGCAATTACCAGAAGGTGATCTTTTAGGTATTGGAATTTCTGGATTATCCGATGCCAGTTCGAATGATGCTTTAAAGCTTAATTATGCTTCGATGTCTTTATCCTATCACAAAGCATTAGATGAAGATGGTTTTAATACTATCGGCGCAGGATTTCAGGGCACTTACTCAAGTTCAAGTATTGATTTTAGCAAGCTAACATTTGAAGATGAATTGCAAAGAAATGGATTTACCCCAGGGACGTCTGCCGAATACACAAAAGGACTATTGCCTAAAGTCAATTACTTTGATATCAATGCGGGTGTATTGTATTCTGGATCAAGCGATGGGCAAAATAATTACTATTTAGGGGCATCAATGTATCATATCAATAAACCTAAAGTTAGTTTTAGAAATAGTTCAACTACATCTAACTCAGATTGGTTTTTAACTAATAGATTTACAGTTCATGGTGGTGGTTCTTTCTCCGTAGGGCAAACAACAGGATTGAGCGTTTCTTTTATTGAGCAAATGCAAAACAAATCAAATGAAACTGTTCTTGGTGCTGCTGTATCATTACGTGCAGGCGGAATGGATGATAAACCCACAAATCTATATTTAGGATCTTGGCTAAGATTAAATGATGCCTTGATCCCTTATCTTGGTCTTGAATTTGGAGATTTAAGAATTGGCACTAGTTACGATTTTAATATCAGTGACTTAAAAGCAGTTACGAATAGTAAAGGTGGTGCCGAATTTTCATTAATTTATATTAAACATCCTGTAGAATATAAAGGAATTCCTTGTCCGAAATTTTAGTATACAGAACCTTTATTTAATGAAGACAATATCGTCTTCCTCCATGTTATCCATTTGTTGCAAATAAATTCTTATGCTTAAAGAAATTATTATTTCCTTTGAAGCTTACAAAGAAGCACATAAATTTATTAAAGAAAATAAACTATGGAAATGGATAATTATTCCTGGGTTGATTTATACTATTTTATTTATTGTAGGCTTTAATTTATTTCTTTCTTCTTATGATCAATCAACCAAATGGATGTTCGAAGAACTTCATTTAAGTTCATGGATGGATCGTTTTGAAAATTCATGGCTTAGTTTTTTCTTAATTATCGGTAAAATATTCATAGACCTACTCTTATTTTTTGCATATTTTTCTTTTTATAAATTTTTCTTTTTAATTATCGCTTCCCCCGTTTTCGCCTATTTAAGTGAGAAAACAGAATGCCTTATAACTGGTAGTTCCTTTTCTATTTCCATCTATCAGCTTTTAAAAGACATAACAAGAGGTATTTTGTTTTCACTAAAAAGTATGTCTTGGCAAATTGTATATGTAATTGGTCTATTGATTGTAGCTATTATCCCTTTAATCGGCTGGCTTACTCCACTTTTCTTTGTTTTCATTGATTGTTATTATCTAGGATTCTATATGTTAGACTATAGCAATGGCAGAAATAATCTTAACAGCTCAGAAAGTTCAGATTTAATAAGCCATCATCGTGGACTTGCTATTGGGAATGGTATGATTTTTTATTTGTTTCATATTATTCCAATTCTAGGTTGGATATTTGCACCAAGCTATGCTGTAATTGCTGCAACTTTAAGTTTACATCAAGCCAAAGAAAAAAAAATACTCTTCAATAGATGACAACAATATATTTGATTCCCACTTTTATTTCAGAGGATGCCATTAATACAATTCCGAGCTATATTATTTCTGCCATAAGAGATTCAAAAGTGATTTTTGCTGAAGATGAAAGAACGGCAAGGAGATTTTTAAAATCAATAGATCCGACCATTGTTATAGATCATTTCGAATGGCATACAATTCACAAATTAGAGGCAGAACAAATAATACATTTCAAGTCCGCCATAAAATCAAATAAAAATATATCCATTATTAGTGAAGCCGGATGTCCAGGTATAGCAGATCCTGGTCAAATTCTTATTTCCGTTGCTCAGGAAATGGAATGCATCATAAAACCGCTTGTAGGACCAAGTTCGATACTATTAGCATTAATGGCCAGTGGAATGAATGGTCAAAATTTTGAGTTTGTTGGATACCTTCCCATTGACAATGTGGATAGAATAAAAAAAATAAAAGAGATAGAAGCCAACTCGGGTAAAAACAATAGTACCAAAATATTTATCGAAACCCCTTATCGAAATAACCAATTAGTAGAATGTTTATTAAAAAACTGCAACAGCACTACAAAATTGTGTATCGGTAAAAATATTACAGGTGTAAATGAAAGTATCGTTACTAAATCAATAAAAGACTGGAAATTAAATCAACCAGAGTTGCATAAAGTGCCTACAATATTTTTAATTCATGCGTATTAATTGCTCATACCTTTTACCATAAGGTCTACACAATTGATTCTTACTTAAAATATTGCGTTTTTTATTGAAAATAATAATTTAAAATATCTTTGTATGAATATTGCCATTGTATGTTATCCAACTTTCGGCGGAAGTGGTGTGTTGGCTACAGAGCTAGGAAAAGCACTTGCCGAAAAAGGACACAACATTCATTTTATAACGTATCAGCAGCCTGTTCGTTTAAGTGGATTTCATGCAAATATTTTTTATCATGAGGTGAGGGTTCCCGAGTATCCGTTATTTGATTTTCCTCCCTATGAAACCGCTTTAGCGAGTATGATGGTTGATGTAGTCAATAACAATCAGGTCGATTTGTTACATGTTCATTATGCTATTCCTCATGCTGCAGCTGCTTACATGGCAAAACAAATTTTACAAAAACAAGGAAAAAATATTCCTGTCATTACCACTTTACATGGTACAGATATTACTTTAGTGGGGCGAGATAAAACATACAGCCCGGTTGTTACATTTTCAATGGAAGAAAGCGACATATTAACTGCTGTATCTGAAAATTTAAAAGAGGAAACCTATAAATATTTTAAGATAAATAAGCCCATTGAGGTTATTCATAATTTTGTTGATATTACTAGATTTAACAAAAAGCCAGTTGATGCATTTAAAAAATTAATTGCTCCAAATAATGAAAAAATTATTGTTCATGCCTCCAATTTTAGAAAAGTCAAGAGAGTGATGGATGTTGTTCAAACTTTTTTATTAATAACAAAAAGTATTCCTTCTAAATTATTACTAATTGGTGACGGGCCAGAGAGATCAGAGATAGAAGCATTCACAAGATCATGCAGCGAATGTCATGAAATAACTTTTTTAGGCAAACAAGAACAAATGGAAGATATTCTTCCTATTGCAGATTTATTTTTATTACCAAGTGAGTACGAAAGCTTTGGATTAGCTGCCTTGGAAGCTATGGCGGCAGAAGTGCCAGTAATCTCTAGTAATGCTGGCGGACTTCCCGAAATTAACATTAATGGTTTTTCTGGCTTTATGAGTAACGTGAGGGATGTAAAGGATATGAGTAAAAATGCCATACACATTTTATCAAATGATGACACTTTAAAACAGTTTAAAATAAATGCTTTAATACAAGCAAGTAAATTTGGAATTGAAACAATCGTGCCTAAATATGAAGCTTTATACAAGCGATTGCTTCAATAGATATTATCTTCTACGAAGCCATTTTTCCGGATCATAATTGCTAGTTTCATTGCTAATATAAAAATCAATTGCCCCTATTCCATCAAAATTTGTGGCTACTTTTCCAAGCGATTGGCCCGTTTTTATTTCTTGGCCTTTCTTTACCACAACATTAGATAAATTACTATAGGTTGTAAAATATCTTCCATGTTGAATAATCACAACCATCATATCCTCAACTTGCTGAATGGCAGTTACGGTACCATCAAATACTGATTTAACGGTACTGCCTATATCAGAAGAGATTGTCACAGAAGTGACGTCCATTATTGTACCACTTGGTAAAGTATTTTTACCATAATGCATAAGTACCAATCCCCTATCTAAGGGCCATGGCAATGATCCCCTATTCTTTTCGAAATTATTATTTAAAATAGTATTATCCGCATTCAATAAAATACTTTCTGTTTTAGGTGTTACTTTAGCCTCCACCTTTTTAGGTATTTCTTTTTTTACTTTTGCCCCTTCATTAATATCAGTTGACTTTTTATTTTTAAGTTCTTCTGCTCTAAGTCTTTCTTTTTCTATTACTGCTTTCTCTATAGCTTCTTTTTGCGCCCTTTTAATTGCAGCTGTAATTGCGTTATTAACTTTCTGTATTTGCTTCTGTTTTGCAGCAATTTGTTTATTTAATTGTTTTCCTTGTTTTTTTAGTTGAGACAAAATTCTATCTTTCTCTCGTTGTTGCACTTCCAGCTTAGCCATCTCTTCACTCTGCACATCCAATACTTTATTTTTTTCTTCTTTTGTTCCTTTCAAATCAACTATTTTATTTTTTCTGAGGTTTTGCGTTCTGCGAATATTTTCACCTTGCATTTCTCTGTAATTTCGGTAACTTTTTAGATATGAAATTCGCTTGATTGCATCGTTGAAATTTCCTGCAGAAAATATAAAATTTAAAAAATCATAGCTGCTCCTGTTTTTATAAGCATACACCATGCTTTTTGCATATTCTTGCTTTAAGGTATCCAGAAGTCGGTCATAGCGATAAATATCCCTTGAGATTAAATACATTGAATTGTTAAGTCTATCAAGGTCTCTATTAATATTATCTATTACCTTATCTTGAAGATTAACTTTCTTTGAAATTAAATTATACTGTAGTAAATTTTCTTTTGTTTGAACTTTATTTTTATTTAATAAATTTTCTGTTTCTTCGATTTCTTTTTTTAATTGGTTGCGCTGCCTTTCCAATTCTTCCCTAGTCGCTGGCTGAGCAAAGACATTTAGGGATAAAATTGATAATAGAAATATTGAAAAAAATATTTTTGTCATTTATTACATTTAAACGTTGCTGCAAAAATACAATGCATGAAGCAATATTTAATATTTATTAATTCTATAAAATACTATTTTCTTTTATAGCTTTTGGGAACATTAAATAGTACAGAAACATTATTATTAAAATCGTACTGTTTGAAATCTAATTTAATATCAAGTTTATTTTTCTCAGAGATAGAAATATGCCTGCCTGTTGAAAAATATTTTCCATTACTATTCACATACCCATCATAAATAATGTCTGCCGTTCTGCTTCTATTTACATCTATGTCATCCATTTTACTTCGTACTAATAATTTATCATTACTAGTAATGGTTAGTAGATTCTTAAAAAAGTCATCTGCTGTTGAGAAGAACATAAGGTTATCTTTTTTAGTGAACGAATTGATACTATCTCCTATGAAGATTGGATTACCTATTATTACATTCTGAAGCGTATTAAAATCAAATGGAATTTGGGTAACTTCTTGTAAATAATCCAATGACCTTAGTGTCACTTCTTTATCTTGTTTATTAATTAAGATTACACTGTCTTTAGTAATTAGTACCCTATATACTTCAACATTTAAAAAAGTAGCGGATAAAGACATCCAGATTACGCTGTCTTTTATGATTCTTACTACTGCAGTAATGTCAGGATTTTTACCTGCAGCGCCTGCAGACTCTACTTTTATCTTTGCACTAAAAGTTGAGAAATCGATATAATGAGACTTGAATTCATTAATGTTTTCTCTTACATTATTTATCGAATCTTCAATTAATTTAGTTTTTATAAGCACTTCCTGTTTGGACGATATTGCTTTATTGATTGTTTTGGTTGCCTTGCAGGAAACGAACAAAATCGACCCGATAATTAATATTAAAAATGTATAGTTCTTCATGAATAGTGATTATTTTCCCGTGTGACCAAATCCACCTTCCCCTCTTTTTGTTTCATCTATTTTTTCTACTGATACGAAATAAAATTTTTCTGTTTTAGCTAATATCATTTGTGCAATTCGATCATTATTATTGATGACTTGTTGTTCATTACTTAAATTTATTAAGAGCACTTTTATTTCTCCTCTATAATCACTATCTATTGTGCCGGGTGTATTTAAACATGTAATTCCCTGCTTGAAAGCCAATCCGCTTCTTGGCCTAATTTGTATTTCATAATTTTCCGGGATCTGAATAAATAAACCTGTTGGAATTAATACGCGTTCTAATGGGTTTATGGTAATTGATTCAGATAAAAAAGCACTAATATCCATACCGGAAGAACCAATTGTAGCATAGGCTGGATTTGGATTTTCCGAAAGATTAATGATGGGTATTTGCAGCATACAATGAATTATTTATTTTCTTTTGAAAGTAAAACTGTAGCATAGGCTGTTAACCCTTCCTCTCTGCCAATAAAGCCCATTTTTTCTGTAGTAGTTGCTTTTATAGAAATATCTGAAACCTGAATATGAAGAATAGCTGCAATTGCCAATTGCATTTGAGCAATAAAAGGAGCAATTTTTGGTGCTTGCAAACAAAGGGTTGTATCTATATTAACCACTCGATAACCTTTGTTAATGATAAGTAGATATGTTTTTTCTAATAATATCTTACTGTCAATATCTTTATATTCATTGCTTGTATCTGGAAAATGTACACCAATATCACCTAAACACAAGGCCCCTAACATTGCATCGCAAATTGCATGCAGCAACACGTCTGCATCGCTGTGACCCAAAGATCCTTTATGATGAGGAATTTTTACACCTCCAATCCAAAGATCTCTGTCTGCTGTAAGTTGATGAAAGTCAACCCCCGATCCAATTCGAAATGACATAAGATAATTTATAGATGATTTACAAAAATAAAAAAGCGTTCCCGATTAAAGAAACGCTTTTTGCTAATGTTTTTAAAAATTATTTTTTATTAACATCAAATAATATTGAGAAACGAATAGTATTTGAAAGTGGGTTACGGCTAACACCTGAACCAGCCGGTAAAAGGTAAGAGAAATTTAAACCATAAGTGCTGTACTTTAAACCAGCACCCATTGTGAAAAATTTACGATCTCCTTTTTGTTTACTCTCACTAAAGTATCCAGCTCTAAAAGCAAATTGATTTTTATACCAGTATTCAGCACCTGCAGCGATAGAAATTTCTTTCACATCGTCGCCATCACCTAATGAACTAAACCAGCTAGACACCACTCCTTTTGAATGATAATCTGCTAATGATGCTGAATCAACAGAACTTGTTCCAACACCAACTGGAGGCGTTGGTACTAATAATTTATTTAAATCCAACGCAAAAGTGATTTTATTTTCAGCATCAAATACTTTGTTGTAAGCAAGACCAAGGCCTAAGTTAGCAGGAATAAAATCCTTTTGAGTAGCGTCGTCTGTATAAGAAATTTTTTGACCAAGATTGCTTAAAGTTGCGCCATAATCAAAGCCATTTCCAGCAGCATTTGTACCTTTATAGAAGAAATGTAAATCACCTGCTATAGAAGTCCCTGCTTTATAAGTAGTATTTCCAATCGCTCCAGTACCTGCAAGGTTTGAATTTATATATCTCAAAGCAATACCTAAGCCCATTTTATTAGATAATTTTCTTGAATAGCCTGCATCAAATGCAAATTCTTTAGGGTTAGCACTTTTAATAAATTCACCTTTATCATCTGTAAATTGTATACTACCTAAGCTAAAATATCTTAATGATGAAGAAAATGCCTGTGTCTCATCCATTTGATAGTATCCAGCAAGTGATGCAAAATATACATCATTCAACTTTAAGTCACTTAACCATGGAGTATAAGAAGCAGAAATAGCAATTTTATCTGAAGCGAAAGGTGTTTTTGCGATATTCCAAAATCCTGAATTGGCATCAGCCGAAGTTGCAATACCGACATCACCCATACCACCACTTCTTGCATCTGGAGATATACGTAAAAAAGGAACAGCTGTTGTTACAACATTAATTGCATCAGCGGTTTGTGCTTTGGTTTCATTTAATGATACACCCAATAACATTACTAGGGCTACTAGTTTCAAAGTTGTTTTTTTCATGCGATTTTATTGTCTTGGTTAGGTAGAGTTTACTCTATAATTTCTACTTTTTAAAATGATATGATTGTAAAAATAGCTGATTTATTGAATTCATCAACTTTTTTTTACTTTAATTTTCATATTAAAATTTTATCCGCATCGAGGCCTCCGGATGATATATATATAACATATGTTATGTTTAAAAAAAAGAAATTCATTCTTTAATAAAATGCTAAAATTAAAATAAAATCGAGTAAAGTTTATATATTCGCAATTGTATTAAGTCTTATTGTGAATAATAAGACTCATTAGTTTAAAATTTGCAAAAAAAAATAACATGCTCAAATTACTTTCCGTTAAAAACATTTTAAGTGTACTCGTGCTTACCTTATTATTAAGTTCATGTAATAATAGTGGCGGGAAAAGGAAATCGAAATCTAGTGTTACGGGATGGTCATATGATGATAAAAATATGGGTAATTTCCATGTAGCAAAACTAAAATATCCAAAAGCTGGTCCTGGACTTGTTTTCGTACAAGGTGGCTCATTTGTAATGGGGGCAAAAGATGATGACGTAATGGGAGATTGGAATAACATTCCTCGTAAAGTAACTGTAAACTCTTTTTTCATAGATGAAACAGAAGTTGCCAATGTTCATTACAGAGAATACCTAAATTGGGTAGAGCATACTTTTTCAGAAGATACTAGTATTTTAGCCAAGTGCTTACCGGATACTTTAGTTTGGAGAGAAGAATTAGCTTATAATGAGCCATATGTAGAATATTATCTTAGATATCCTTCTTATAATTACTATCCAGTTGTAGGCGTTTCTTGGGTGCAAGCCCGCGATTTTTGCGTTTGGAGAACAGACAGGGTAAACGAGATGAAATTATTACAAAAAGGTTATTTGAAAAAAGATGCTATTAAAAAAGAATTGAAAGGATCTGGAGCAGAAGGATCATTCAATACCGATGCTTATTTAATGAGCCCTGACATGATTCAAGGAAAAACTAAACCTAGAAATTCAGATCTTAGAGATGTAAACAATAAAGTAAGAAGCAATGTAAAGATTGAAGATGGTATTTTGAATATTGCATATAGGCTTCCTACTGAAGCAGAATGGGAATATGCAGCTTATGGTTTATTAAATCAAAACATCAGTAAAAGAAAAAGTGAAAATAAACCAGGGGAAGAAATACTTGCAAATCAACAGATCTATTCTTGGGGCATTAATGTAAATGGATTAAGAGATAATCGCCATAGTTCAATGGCTGGTAGATTTTTGGTAAACTTTAAGCGTGGAAGTGGTGACAATATGGGTGTTGCGGGTGGTCTAAATGATCGTGCTGCTATTACGGCTCCTGTAAAATCTTTTTTTCCAAATGCATTCGGTCTCTACAATATGTGCGGTAATGTTAATGAGTGGGTAGGTGATGTATATAGACCACTTACTCCAACGGATGGTCAAGATTTCAACTACTATCGTGGTAATAAATTTCAAAAATATTATAAGAATAGCAATGGAGAATATGAAAGAGACAGCATGGGCCATTTGAAAAAAGTTGATATCTCTGATGAAGAAGTTAAAAACAGAACAAACTACCAACATAATAATGTAATAAATTATTTAGATGGCGATTCTACAAGTACTGCTTCATACAGCTATGGTATAACAACACTCATTAATGACAAATCAAGGGTTATAAAAGGTGGTAGCTGGAATGACAGAGCTTATTGGATATCTCCTGGAACTCGTCGTTACATGCAAGAAGAACAATCTTCTAGTACAGTTGGATTTCGTTGTGCTCAAACTTATTTAGGTCCTTCTGAAGGTCCGGGTTTTCAAGATGGCAATCTATGGGGCAAACAAAAGAAAGGAAAATAATAACTCAAAATATTCTTCATAAAAAAATCCCGAAATATTTCGGGATTTTTTTATGAAGGGAAGAGAAAGAAAGCTTTATAATTTAAATACGGTAAGCTCTAAATTTAAGGCAATGTATCAGTTTCATATTGAGTAATTTGGAACTTATTATCTAATCCGTTTAACAATATATTTCACCTTTTTCTACAGCTAGTTTACCATTAAATTCTAATGTCTTTATTGATCTTATTACCGTTTCAACTCTAAAGCCTGTCATATCTGCGATTTGTTGACGTGAAAGTTTAATTCTATTAGACTTTGCACATATGTTCTTGTTATTGAGTTTAAAATAATGAAGTAGTTCTGAAATACTATTTTCAGGAGAATGATAGGCAATTTCTTTTAGTATGAAAAGTTTAAATCTAAGTCTTTCTGTCAGTATCTTATTTAAAGATAAATATATCTCAAAATGTTCTTTCAATAAATGTAAAAACAAGGGTCTTCGTAATGTAACAATTACTGAATCTTCATTGGCAATTGCTGTGGCAGCAAATGGCTCTCCGTCAAACAAAGGCAGTTCTCCAAAACTTTCACCAGGAGAAATAATAATTTGTAAAAAT
>Ga0114966_10002292_pt1 | contig 17072 bp, 19 predicted proteins | sample M_130207_XF_Meta_FD_87029 | JGI IMG/M metagenome (GOLD analysis project Ga0114966, IMG submission 87029) | Freshwater microbial communities from Lake Montjoie, Canada to study carbon cycling - M_130207_XF_MetaG | ecosystem: Environmental > Aquatic > Freshwater > Lake | place: Lake Montjoie...
ACTTCATGCCTTCGACGACGATGGCCTGGGCCAGGACGGTGGCGGTGGTGGTGCCGTCGCCGGCCTTGTCGTTGGTCTTGGAAGCGACTTCCTTGATCATCTGGGCGCCGAGGTTTTCGAACTTGTCACTGAGTTCGATTTCCTTGGCGACGGTGACGCCGTCCTTGGTCGAGCGCGGGGCGCCGAACGATTTTTCGAGGATGACGTTGCGGCCCTTGGGACCGAGGGTGACCTTCACCGCATTGGCGAGGATGTTGACGCCGCGCAGCATCTTGTCGCGCGCGTCGGTGGAGAAAAGTACGTCTTTGGCGGCCATCTGGCTGCGTCCTTCTGATGAATTTATGGGAGGTGGAAAGGCGTTGGCTGCGCTTAAGCCAGCGTGCCGAGAACGTCGCTTTCCTTCATGATGAGGAGGTCCTCACCGTCGATCTTGACCTCGGTGCCGGACCACTTGCCGAACAGGATGCGGTCACCCTTTTTCAGCTCGGTGGGCACAATCTTGCCGCTCTCGTCGCGGGCTCCTGGGCCGACGGCGATGACTTCGCCTTCAGACGGCTTTTCCTTGACGGTGTCGGGGATGATGATCCCGCCCTTGGTCTTCGATTCTTCTTCGACGCGGCGTACGAGGACGCGGTCGCCGAGCGGACGAAATTTCATGTCTGCTTCTCCAGCTTCAAATGTCGTGGGGCGCGCTTGTTAGCACATGGCCCCTTCGAGTGCTAATGCGGCGTGGACGTAAGGGCGAGGCCCCGCAGAGTCAAGCGCAGCAAGCGGTTTTTCCGTATAACGGGCGCGATGGCGAGCGGCCATTGACAAGCCTTCCCGCCCTTACATGCTGGCTCCGGGACGGAGACATGCGCAGATGACATCCGGCGCGGCGGACGATGAAGGCCGGTATGTCTCCATGGACGCGGTGCGGGGCCTCGCCGTCCTCGGCATCCTGGTGATGAACATCCTTGGCATGGGCATGCCGGCCTATGCTTACGAAGATCCCACCTATTACGGCGGTCACGAAGGGGCCGATCTCTGGACCTGGGCCGTATCCAGCGTGCTGGTCGAGGGCAAGATGCGCTCGCTGTTCGCCATGCTGTTCGGCGCGAGCGCCCTGCTCATCGCCGACCGGGCCACAGGCCGGCCCGGACCGCTGGCGCTGCACTACCGGCGCATGGCCTGGCTGTTCGTGTTCGGCCTGGTCCATGCCTATCTGCTCTGGTGGGGCGATATTCTGACTCTCTACGCCGTCGCGGGGCTGTTCATCTTTCCTCTACGCAAGGCGCCGCCCTGGCTGCTGATCGGCCTGGGCTTCGTGGTGCTGCTGGTTTTCCTGGCCCTCAATCTTGGCGACCTGCTGGACATCCATACCCTGGCCAATGTCGCGAATGCGCCCGGCGCCGATCCCGAGACCGTCCGCCTTTCCCGGGAAACGATCAACGCCCTCGCCGCGCCGGCCGAGGTGGCGACCCAGCAGATCGCCGGATTCGGCGGAGGTTTTGTGGAGGCCTTGCGGGCCCGGGTGGCCATGGCGCTCTGGCTGCAGCTCGGCCCTGACTCGCTGATCTGGATTCTGGAAGCCCTTGGGCTGATGCTGCTCGGCATGGGGCTCTTCCGGACGGGTTTCTTTACGCTGGGCTGGCGTGCGGGCAGCTATCTGAAAATGATGGCGGCGGGCTATCTCGTCGCACTGCCGATCGCGGCGGTGATGACCTTTGGCATCTGGAAGAGCGGCTTTGAGCTTCTGACGCTCAATCTGCTGGTCGCCTTGCAGGGGGCGACCTGGGCGGTGATTGGCCTCGCCCACGCCAGCGCGCTGCTGCTGCTGATCCGTTCAGGCGCCGCCAAGCCAGTGATCCGCCTGCTGGCTGCGGCTGGCCGCATGGCGCTCAGCAACTATCTGATGAGCTCGGTGATCACGACCCTGGTCTTCTGCGGCTTTGGCCTGGGGCTGTACGGCAAGCTGTCGCGGTTCGAACTGATGGGTTTGGTCGCGGCGATCTGGGGGTTTATCCTGATCTGGAGCGCACCCTGGCTGGCGCGCTTCCACTATGGTCCGTTCGAGTGGCTGTGGCGCTCCCTGGCGCGCTGGAAGGTCCAGCCGTTCCGGCGCTCGTCTTCGGCCTGACCGACCATAAAAAAGGGCGGCCACGGCGGCCGCCCTTTTTCGATGTTTGGTATCTGGAGGTTAGCGGATGCCGGGCACCAGCAGTTCAGCTTCCTTCTCGGCCTTTTGCTTGGCCTTGAGGTCGCCGTACTTGCCGAATTCGGCCCTGGCGATCGTGCGGCAGTGCACTTCGTCCGGACCGTCGGCCAGGCGCAAGGTGCGGATGCCGGCGTAGGATTTGGCCAGGCCAAAGTCGGTGGTCACGCCGCCGCCACCATGGGCCTGAATGGCGTCGTCGATGATCTTGAGGGCCAGGCGCGGGGCCGCCACCTTGATCATGGCGATCTCGTTGCGGGCCGACTTGTTGCCGGCCTTGTCCATCATGTCTGCGGCTTTAAGGCAGAGCAGGCGGCACATTTCGATGTCGATGCGGGCCTCGGCGATGCGCTGTTCCCACACCGACTGCTCGGAGATGTACTTGCCGAACGCCTTGCGCGAGAGGAGCCGCTTGCACATTTTCTCGAGCGCGACTTCCGCCACGCCGATGGTGCGCATGCAGTGGTGGATGCGGCCCGGGCCAAGACGGCCCTGGGCGATTTCAAAGCCGCGGCCTTCACCGAGCAGCAGGGCGTCTTCCACCGGCACGCGGACGTTTTCGAGGATGACTTCGGCGTGGCCGTGGGGCGCATCGTCAAAGCCGAACACGGGGAGCATGCGCACGACCTTGATCCCCGGCGCGTCGAGCGGCACCAGCACCTGGCTCTGCTGGTCGTGGATGGCGGCGTTGAGGTTGGTCTTGCCCATGACGATGGCGACCTTGCAGCGCGGATCACCGACGCCCGAGGACCACCACTTGGTGCCGTTGATCACATAATCATCGCCGTCACGCTCAATGCGGGTTTCGATGTTGGTGGCGTCAGACGAGGCCACTGCCGGCTCGGTCATCAGGAAGGCCGAACGGATTTCGCCGTTCATCAGGGGCTTAAGCCAGCGCTCTTTCTGCGCCAGGGTGCCGTAACGCATCAGCACTTCCATATTGCCGGTGTCAGGCGCTGAGCAGTTGAACACTTCCGAACCGAAGCCGACCTTGCCCATTTCCTCGGCGATCAGGCTGTATTCCAGGTTGGTCAGCTGGATGCCTTCGAACTGGAAGGTGTCGTCGACGTGGACCTGGCCCGAGTGCGGCGGCATGAAGAAGTTCCACAGGCCCGCGGCCTTGGCCTTCTTTTTCAGCTCTTCCAGAACGGGGACCACGATCCAGCGGTTGGGGCCGGACATCTGCTCGTTATAGGTCGGGATGGCCGGATAGACGTGCTCGTCCATGAAGGCGACGACGCGGTCGCGAAACTGGCGTTGCTTGGGGGTGATGTCGAAATCCATGGCGGAGCCCTTTTTCAAACGATTGTTTGAATGGGCTTATGGCGGATGACTTGCCAGGATGCAAGGCGCCCGGCCATGGTGCGGCCATGGAAATCGAGATTCGTCCGCTGGAAGGCCGCTATGTGCGGCTGGAGCCCATCGTCCATGAACACCGCGACGATCTGCGCGCGGCGCTGGATGTCGACCCGGAAGCCTGGGAGCTGGTGGCCATCAACGGCGCGGCCGACGGCTTTGACCACTGGTGGGACATTGTGCTGTCGGCCAAGCGCAAGGGTGAGCGGATCACCTATGCGATCCGCCAGCTGGAGGACAACCGGGTGGTCGGCACCTCAAGCTTCCGCAACCTGCGCTATGAACACCGAGGCGTTGAGATCGGCTCGACCTTCCTGCACCCCGACGTGCGCTCGGGGCCGGTCAATCCGGAATCCAAACTCCTGATGCTGGCCCACGCCTTCGACGCCGGCGCGATCCGGGTCGAGTTTCTGGTCGATGAGCGGAATTCCCGTTCGCAGGCGGCGGTGCTGAAACTGGGCGCGATGCAAGAAGGCGTGCTGCGCAAGCACATGATCACCTGGACCGGTCATGTGCGCGACACGGCGATTTTCTCGATCGTCGATTTCGACTGGCCGGCCGTGAAGGACCGGCTGGAATTTAGGCTACGAGAAGCCTTTTGAGCGGGGCGACCGCTCTTTTCATCCTGATTACGGCTTTCTTCACCGCCATATTGACCGGCGTCTTCGGCCTGGCCGGGGGGCTGGTGCTGATGGGCGCACTGGCCCTGGTGCTGCCGGTACAGGCGGCGTTCGTCACCCACGGCTTCATCCAGATCATCGCCAACGGCTGGCGGGCGATACTGCATCGCAAGCACATCCGCTGGCTGATCGTCGGGCTCTATGCGGCAGGCTCGGTGCTGGCCGGGATCGTCGTCGCCCTGATCTCGGTGGTTCCATCCAAGCCCGTGCTCTACCTCTTGCTCGGCCTGGTTAGCTTCATCGTCTGGCTGCCGAAGGACGTGCTGCGGCTCGATGCGCAGCGCCCGCCGCACGCCTTCGCGGCGGGCCTGTCGGTCACGGGCCTGAACCTCGCCGCCGGCGTCGCCGGGCCGATGCTCGACATCTTCTTTGTGAAGACCGGCCTGACCCGCCACCAGATCGTCGCCACCAAGGCCGGGACCCAGGTGTTCAGCCACCTGGCCAAGATCCTGGTCTATGGCGTGCCGCTGTTGAAGCTGGGCGCGCCTGGCATGCCGCCCGCCTGGCTGTTTGCCGCCGCAGCGCCTCTCTCGATCATCGGCACGGTCATCGGCGGGCGCTTGCTCGACCGGTTGACCGACCTGAGCTTCATCGCCTGGACCAGGAAGATCATCACCGCCATCGGCGTGGCCTACCTCGCCCGCGCCGCGCAACTCTGGTGGAGCTAGTTTACCGGCCTGAAATCGTATTCGGTGATGGTCGTCGTCCCGTTTGCCTTGCGCTCAATCACGGCGCCGACGCTGTTGCCCGATCTCGCGAAATAGGTGGTCCGGCTGGCGCGGTCAGCGCTCTCAAAGACGATCCGGCCCTTCTCGATCGATTTCAGCGGCGTGAAGGTCGAGGCCATGTTGGTGCTGGTGCTGGCCACCGTCAGGCCGTACTTGCCCTCAGCGTTCGGACCCAGCTTGTCATATTCGATGTAGGTCTGTCCGGGCGTGGTTGTGGTCAGCACCGTCCCGGTTACCACCCCATTCACCGGGCCAATGAAGGCCAGATAGATCTTGCCGCCGTTTGCGTTGGTGTGAACCCGGTTGCCGGCCATCCAGGTCAGACTGCCGCCGTCCAGCGGAGCCTGGGCCAGAGCGCCGGCGGCGGACAGGCTCAGAGCCAGGAGGGCTGCGGCTATGAGATTTTTCATCGGACACTCCCGGAAGTGAATCGGTTATTTGCGTCACGCAGCTGTTCTGGGCCAGTTACAGCGGCTTGAAGTGATACTCGGTCTTGGTGGTCGCCCCGTTCGCGGTTGACTCGACCCAGGCCCCAACCCCGTTGCCGGGCTCGGCGAAATAGGTGATGCGCCGGGCGCCGTCGGCGGTCTCGAAGACGATCTTGTCTTTCTCGATCACCTTCAGCGGCGTGAAGCCCCAGGCCATGTTGCTGCGCGGGTTGGCGACCGAAAGGCCATAGGGCGCATTGGCCGGCCCGCCCATCTGCGGGCCGATCTTGTGATACTCGGTATAGGTCCCGTTGACGGCGAGAGCCGTGCCGGTGACGACGCCGTTCTGCGGGCCGGTGAAGGCTTCATAGGTCTTGGCGCCGGCAGCGGTCATGGCGACCCGGTTGCCGATCAGCCAGGTCAGGCTGTTGCCGTCGAGCGCGGTCTGAGCCGTGGCGGCGGCGTTGAGCAAGAGCGCCAGGGCGCACGCCCCGATGATCGTTTTCATGCCCTATCTCCCCTCGTCGGCCGGACGGCTTCGCCGGTCTCTGAAAAACCCCTTTAGCAGGGCGCTCGCCTCATTGGCCATAACGCCGCCGGTGACCTGCGGCCGCGAGTGGCAGGTAGGCTGGTCGAAAAAGCGCGAACCGGAGACCACCGCCCCGCCCTTGGGGTCGGGGGCGCCGAACACCAGCCGGCCAATCCGCGCATGGCTGATGGCGCCGGCGCACATGGCGCAGGGCTCGAGCGTGACGACGAGCGTCAGGCCGGTCAGCCGGTAGTTGCCGAGCTTTTCGCCCGCCGCGCGCAGGGCCAGGATTTCTGCGTGGCCGGTGGGGTCGTTCAGGGAAATCGGCCGGTTGTGAGCGCTCGCGATCACCTCGCCGCTGGCCGGATCGAAGATCACTGCGCCGATGGGCGCCTCGCCGACTTTCACGGCGGCGCGGGCCTGGTCCATCGCCAGTTTCATGAGCGCCTGATTGTCCAAGACTTGCGCCGTCCCCTCGCCCTGTGTGATCTGAACCCACCGTCGGGAGACGGCATGGCCTGTTTAAAGGAGCAGTTAGATGACTGCGGACGACAATTCCAACCCTGAAGAAACGCGCGTCGCCAAGGCGCTCGCCCGGGCCGGCGTCGCCTCGCGGCGCGAAATCGAGCGGATGATCGGCCTCGGCCGGGTCGCGCTGAACGGGGTGGTGCTGACCACGCCGGCGGTCAAGGTCGGGCCGGGCGATATCCTGACCATCGACGGCAAGGTCGCCGAAGACGCCGAGCCGGTCCGGGTCTGGCGCTATCACAAGCCCGCCGGGCTGTTGACCAGCCACAACGACCCGAAGGGCCGGCCGACGGTATTCGAACGCCTGCCCAAAGGCCTGCCGCGGGTGATCTCGGTCGGGCGTCTGGATTTCAACACCGAGGGCCTGTTGCTGCTGACCAACGACGGGGAGCTGGCCCGGGCGCTTGAACTGCCGGCCTCCGGCATCATCCGCCGCTATCGGGCCCGGGCGCGGGGCCGGGTGACCCAGGAAAAGCTGGACGCGCTGAAGGCCGGGATCACGGTCGAGGGCGTCAACTACGGCTCCATCGAGGCCAGTCTCGACAAGGCCAAGGAAGGCCCGATGGGCGCAAACCTCTGGATCACGCTCGCCCTCACCGAGGGCAAGAATCGCGAAGTCCGCCGCGTGCTGGAGCATCTGGGTTTGACCGTGAACCGGCTGATCCGCCTGTCCTATGGCCCCTTCCTGCTGGGCGAACTGGAACGGGGCGCGGCTGAAGAGGTGGGTCCGCGCGTCATCCGTGAACAGCTGGCGGCCTGGATTTCGCCGGCCAAGCTGCCGACCGGCAATGCGGTGGGCAAGCTGTCCCTCGCCACCTCAGGGCCGCGCGGTGAGCGGCGGGCGACCAAGGCCCGGGAAGAGCGCAAGCCCGAAAAGGCGCCGCCCAAGGTCTACAAGGCCGGCTGGGCCAAGCCGAAAGTTAAGCCACGGCCTGGCCCTTCCGCGGGCAAACAGCGGCGGAAATAGGACATCCAGACGGAAGGCGCGCGCGCGGCCTTTTCGCACCTGCAAAATCGCCTATAAGGCCGCTGACCAACGCCAAGGGGCCTTTATAGATGTCCGACCTTATTCTCCCGAACCTGCGCGACCTGATGCGCGCCGCCGCCACCGCCGTGCAGGGGTTTGTGGCCGAGGCCAAGGCGCCGGTGAAGGCCAAGGTCTCCAAGGATGGGCGCATCGATCGCAAGCTGGCTGACGCCGAGCAGCACGTCGTCCATGGCTATGGCTGGTATGCGACCTATGCCGAACTCTTCACCCAGGTTTCGGCCTGGGCCGACGCACTGGAGGCCGAGGGCAAATTTGGCGAGACCGAAGCCCTGCTCGCCCAGCTCCTGCTCGGCGAATATTCCGCGCAGGTGGTCTGCGGCATAGCGATGAACCAGGGCGAGACCATCCGGCCCTATGACTTCGGCCTTTCCGAAGACCATGTCGCCAAGCTCTGGGCCGGGGTCGCGCCGCTGCACGCGGGCGCCACCCAACAGGTCAAGGCCCGCATCGCCGATCTGATGGCCGAGGCGCGGGGCAAGCCAACGCTGGAACAGACCGGCCTTGATGAAACCTTCGAGATGATCCGCGACCAGTTCCACAGCCTGGCCGAAGAGAAAGTCGTTCCCTTCGCTCACGACTGGCACCTGAAGGATGAACTGATCCCCATTGAACTGGTCAGGGAACTGGGCCAGCTGGGCGTCTTCGGCCTGACCATCCCCGAGGAATACGGCGGCGCTGGCATGGGCAAGACCGCCATGTGCGTGGTCTCCGAGGAGCTGAGCCGGGGCTATATCGGCGTCGGCTCTCTGGGCACCCGCTCGGAGATCGCCGCCGAGCTGATCCTCACCGGCGGCACCCAGGCCCAGAAGGACGAGTGGCTGCCGAAGATCGCTGCGGCCGAAATCCTGCCGACGGCGGTGTTCACCGAACCCAACACCGGCTCTGACCTCGGCGCCCTGCGCACGCGGGCCACGCTTGAAGGCGACAACTATTCGGTGACCGGGAACAAGACCTGGATCACCCATGCGGCCCGCGCCGACATGATGACCCTGCTGGTCAGGACCGACCCGGCGACCACCGACTATCGCGGCCTTTCCATGCTGCTGGCCCCCAAGCAGCACATGGAGCCGGGCAACGATTTCCCGACTCCGGGCATGAGCGGCGGCGAGATCGGCGTCATCGGATATCGCGGGATGAAGGAATACGAACTGGGCTTCGATGGCTTCAAGGTTCCCAAGGAAAACCTGCTCGGCGGCGTCGAGGGGCAGGGCTTCAAGCAGCTGATGGCGACGTTCGAGAGCGCCCGCATCCAGACGGCTGCGCGGGCTATCGGGGTGGCGCAGTGCGCCATGGAGACGGGCCTGAACTACGCGCTCGACCGCCAGCAGTTCGGCCAGGCGATTTTCCACTTCCCACGGGTGCACAACAAGCTGGCCATGATGGCGGCCGAGATCATGGGGGTGCGCCAGCTGACCTACTACGCCGCCCGCCAGAAAGACGAGGACAAGCGCTGCGATCTTGAGGCTGGCATGGCCAAGCTGCTGGGCGCCCGGGTCGCCTGGGCGGCGGCCGACAACGCCCTGCAGATCCACGGTGGCAACGGGTTCGCCATGGAATACCGCATCAGCCGGGTTCTGGCCGACGCGCGCATCCTCAACATCTTTGAAGGCGCCGGCGAGATCCAGGCCCAGGTGATTGCGAGACGCCTGCTCGACGAGGGCAACTAGGGCCGCCGCGAGACCCTCAGCGCCTAAGCCCGCCTGGCCGAGATGCCGTTGAAAATCAGGGCGATCTGGCGATCCATCAAGGCCGACAGCTCGGTCGAGTCGAGTCCGTCCTGGGCCGCCAAGCGGTAGTTGAACCCGTAAGCCGCGAGCAGCACGTCGATAAAGAGATCAAGGTCGGCATCGGCCCGCACGTCGCCGTTGGCGACGCCGGTATCGAGGATGTCGCGCAATATGCCGTTCAAGCGCGGCTGGCGGCCGAAGGTGATGGCAGGCTCACCGTCGGGCCATTCGAAGTTGGCCGCGAGGAACGCGGTGAACAGCCTGGGCCGGCGCATTTCAAAGTCGTAGTGGACCGCCAGGATCGAGCAAAGACGGTCGACCGTTGGCCCGCGAAGGTGCGGGGCTACCGCATCCAGTTCCTGGAACAGCTTCTCCAGCCGCTCATCCATCACCGCGCGCAGGATGGAGACTTTGGACGGGAAGGTGGTGAAGACGCTGCCGGTGGCGACGCCGGCGCGCTCGGCGATCATGCGGATCGTCGCCGTGTCGTAGCCGATCTCGACAAACAGCTCACGCGCGGCGGCCAGCACCTTGCCGCGCGTCGCCAGCTTTTGCGCTTCCCGTAAGCCCGCCAAACTCAATCACCCCCAATGGACCGCGAAACTCCGGTCAGGCCGCCTGGCGAAGAACCAGCGACGGCAGAATCAGATCAAGCTGCCGCTCCAGCCGCCCCGTCAGAGCGTCAAGATCAAAACCGTCGTAGATCGCTAACCGGTAGTTGGACTGATAGGCGCGCCAGATCAGGTCGACCGCCAGTTCCACGTCGATGTCTGAACGTAATTCGCCGTTTGCAATCGCCTGACGCAAGACTCCCTCCAGAATTGCGATGATCTGCCGCGTCCAGCCACGGGCGGCGGCTTCGCCGGACGGGTCCCGCCGCCAGCTCTCGGCGTAAGCGGCCTGCAGCAGGGGGAGTTGTTTCAGGTGAAAGGCGTAGCCGGAGGCCAGGATGGTCAGCAGGCTTTCGCGCACGCCGACCTCGCGCAGGGCGGCGACCTGACGCATGGTCTCTGCCAGCACCCGGGCGTCTTCGGACAGCACCTGATGGAACAGGTCGGACTTGTCGGTGAAGTTGGCGAACACCGCGCCGGTCGACAGGCCGGCCGCCTTGGCGATATCGCGGACGGTGGCGTCCTCGTAGCCGCGCTCGGTGATGAGGCGCTTGGCGGCGCCCAGCAGGGTCTCGCGGGTGCGCAGCTTGGCAAGACCGCGGCGGGTCATGGGCGCGCCGGCCAGGGCCATCAGGGCGGCAGGAATGTGATTCATGGTCATCGTTCGTCTCTTGGTCTTGTGCGCGTCCTCGCGCGATGAAATGTCGACGCCGCGGGACCCCGGACTCTTCACGTCACGGGCGCGGCATTAAGCCGGTCAATCGAATCGTTGTCCGGACGTCTCCTCCCAGGAGTTTGTGGCGCCGTTTGGTTCAGCCTTCGCGTCGTTGCGAGGCAGGGCGCTCTGGCCGGACAAGGTCTTGCTCATCGATGAACCCGTTCGACGAACGGGATTCGCACATCGGTGTTGCGTGGCGCATATAGGGTGAATGTGGACAGTTTATGTTACTTTTTATCCACGCCGCGCCATTTTGTCGCATGTTTTTTCCGCAGGTGATCGTTTTTCGCGAAATTGTCGTTGTTATTAAATTGAACGTGTTCGGCGAGTTTAGTTCGTTTTTGCACTGTTCTTGGCCGGTGGCGTCCAAAGCCGCCTCCGGCTAGGGTGCCCGTCATGAGCGGACCTTTCGCCTTTTTGATTCCCATCAGCCTCGGCGCCGTGTTGGTGGCCCTGGCGGTCGGCCTTTTCGCCCTGTTCCGCGGCGGCGATTTCGGCCGCTCCTGGTCCAACAGGATGATGCGCATTCGCGTCCTCACCCAGTTCGTCGCCATCCTGGTGCTGGTCGCGGCCTTTTGGTGGGCGAGGCGCTAAGCCGTGGTGACGCTCAACAAGATCTACACCCGCACTGGCGATGCCGGCAAAACCCGGCTGTCGACCGGCGAGCCGGTGTCCAAGGACGACTTGCGTGTCGAGGCCTATGGCGTGGTGGACGAGACCAATGCGTGCCTCGGACTGGCGCGACTGCACACAGACGGCGATGCGGTGCTCGACGCCATGCTGGCGCGCATCCAGAACGAACTGTTCGACCTCGGCGCCGATCTGGCGACGCCCGACCGGGGCAAGCCGCTCGGCTGGGAGCCGCTGCGCATTATGGAAAGCCAGGTCGAACGGCTGGAAGCCGAGATCGACCAGCTCAACGCTGAGCTCTCGCCGCTCACCTCATTCATCCTGCGCGGCGGATCGCCCGCCGCGGCCCACCTGCATCATGCCTGTACGGTGTCGCGTCGGGCGGAGCGGATCGCGGTGTCCTTGAGCCGCAAGAAGGGCGAGATCGTCTCGCTGGCGGCGATGAAATATTTAAATCGGCTATCCGACTTCCTGTTCGTCGCCGCCCGCTGGGCCAACGGCAAGGGCGCGGACGAAGTGCTCTGGAAACCGGGCGGGACCAGGGGGACGTAATCCGGCCAGCGGCCGGTTCGCGTCCCCTAGCTTAGGAAAAAGTTAGGGGACAGGAACCGCTGCGCGTATCCAGTCCCCGTCACTGCGCGGCTTTCGCCGCCTCGACCACGGCCTCGGCGGTGCGGCCGAATGCCTTGTAGAGCCGCTCATAGGGGGCGGAAGCCCCAAAGCCGGTCATGCCGACGAAACGGCCGTGCTCGCCGATGAAGCGGTCCCAGCCCTGGCGCACGCCGGCCTCGACCGCGACGCGGACCGGGGCGTCACCGATGACGGCGGCCTGGTACTTGGCGCTCTGGGCTTCGAACAGCTCCCAGCAGGGCGTTGAGACCACGCGGGTTCCGATCCCTTCGGCCTGCAGCTTGTCGCGGGCGGCCACCGCGATGGCGACTTCGGTGCCGGAGGCGAAGAGGGTGACCTGGGCCTTGCCGGTGGCGGGGGCGAGTTCGTAGGCGCCCTTGGCCGACAGATCGCCGCCCTTGGTGCGCACCGCGGGCGTTTTCTGGCGCGAGAGGGCCATGATCGAGGGCGAGGTCGTGGCTTTCAGCGCCGCGCGCCAGCATTCGGCGGCTTCGACCGCGTCAGCGGGGCGGAAGACCAGCAGGTTCGGCATGGCGCGCAAGCTCGCCAGGTGTTCGACCGGCTGGTGGGTGGGCCCGTCCTCGCCAACGCCGACGCTGTCGTGGGTCATGACGTGGATGACGCGGATGCCCATCAGGGCGCCGAGGCGGATGGCCGGGCGGCTGTAGTCGGAAAAGACGAAGAAGGTGCCGGAATAGGGAATGACGCCGCCGTGCAGGGCCATGCCGTTCATCGCCGCGGCCATGCCGAACTCGCGCACGCCGTAGTGCACATAGCGGCCGGCGTAGTCGGGATGATCGAAGGGCTTCATGCCGGTGACATAGGTGTTGTTCGACCCGGTCAGATCGGCCGAGCCGCCAACCATCTCGGGGATCGCCGCCGTCAGGGGGCCCAGAGCCGCGCCCGAATGGTTACGAGTGCCGTTGTTGGGCGCATCGGCCAGCATCTTTGCGATGTGGGCCTCAAGACCTGCATAGGCGCTCTCGGGGATGTCGCCCTTGATGGCCCGGCGGAAAGCGGCGTGATGGTCCGAGGTCTTGAGTCGGGCTTCCCACGTGCGGCGGACCCGGCCGCCCTTGCGCCCGGCCTTTGACCAGGCGGCGGCGATGTCTTCGGGCACGACGAAGGGCTCGGCCTTCCAGCCCATGGCCTTCCGCGCCGCGGCGATCTCGTCGTCGAACAGGGAATAGCCGTGGCTGTGGGCGTCGCCTTCTTTCGGACCGGCGCCCTTCGAGATCAGGGTCTTGCAGGCGATCATGGTCGGGCGGTTTTGCTTGGTGGCCCAGCGAAGGGCGGCGGCGATCTTGCCGTGGTTGTGGCCGTCGACGGACTTCACCGCCCAGCCGGCCGCCTTGAAGCGGGCGACCTGATCACCGGTTTCGGAGATGGTGGCCTTGCCGTCGATGGTGGTGTCGTTGTCGTCGAAGAGGACGGTCAGTTTCGACAGGCGCAGGCGCCCGGCCAGCGAAATGGCCTCGTGGGAAACGCCTTCCATCAGACAGCCGTCGCCGGCGATGACCCAGGTGCGGTGATCGACGAGGTCCCCGCCGAACCGGGCGGCAAGGTGCGCCTCGGCCATGGCCATGCCGACCGCCGTGGCCAGGCCCTGACCCAGCGGGCCGGTGGTGGTCTCAACGCCCGGCGTGTGGCCGTATTCCGGGTGGCCGGGTGTGTTGGAGCCCCACTGCCGGAAGTTCTTGATCTGCTCCATGGTCACGGCCTTGAAGCCGGTCAGGTGGAGCAGGCTGTAAAGCAGCATCGAGCCGTGACCGGCCGAGAGCACGAAACGGTCGCGGTCGGCCCAGTCGGGCTTTGCAGCGTCGTACTTGAGGAACTTGGTCCAGAGCACGGTCGCCACATCGGCCATACCCATGGGCATGCCCTGGTGGCCGGACTTGGCGCGGTGCACCGCGTCCATGGAGAGCACGCGAATGGCGTCGGCGAGGACGGTCGGGGAGACAGGCATGTTGGATGCTCTAGAGCGAGTCGCGAGGATGCGCGCGGCCTCGCATGCGGGCGGCGCCAAATCAAGCGCTTGGGGTGTCGCGGGGATAGTTCGCCTTGCGCGTTGAAAGCGTCCGCAGGCGGGATATAGAGTAGTCTGGACTTTCCCGGAGCGCACTTTCCCATGGCGGACGAAGACTCCATCGAAAAGGCGGCAAGGCGGCTTGAACGCGCGGTCGTCGCTCTCGAAAAACGCCTGTCGCGCCTGAACGGCGAGGCCGACGCCGGCGGACTCTTCGACGAGGACCGCTCGAAACTGGCCGCCGAACTGGACGCCGCCCGCGCTCGCGAGCGGGAACTTGCCGAGGCTGGCGCCCAGGCCTCGCAGGCGCTGGGCCGGGCGATCTCCGAGATCAAGGCCGCGCTCGCCGAGAAGGGAGCCGCCTGATGGCCCAGGTCACCGTCGAGATCAACGGCAAGCCCTATACGGTCGGCTGCGAGAACGGTCAGGAGGGCCGGGTGCGGGAACTGGCCGCCCTGTTCGACAAGCAGGTCAGGATCGTCGCCGACGAAGTGGGCGCCCTGGGCGAGACCCGGCTGATGCTGATGGGCGCGCTGCTCTTGTCCGACGAATTGGCTGATGCCCGCGCCAGGCTGGCGCATGCCCAGAACGACCTGGCCCGTGTGCAGTCCGACTATGCACGGAGCGAGGCCCGCGCGGTCACAGCTCTTGATGCGGCGGCCGAGCGGCTCGAGGGGCTGACGGCAGGATAGGGCCTCTTGCCCTCCCGCTTGTCGGGAGGGACGGGCGGCGAAGCCGCCAGGGTGGTCAACTGTCCCTATCCGTCTCGCCCACCCGTCTCGCCGCTGCGCGACGATTCACCCTCCCGACAAGCGGGAGGGAAAAGACAGGCCCCGCTTGCGCCCCGCATCCCCACGCCCTACCTTGGTTCCCGGCGGGTCTTGCTGCGGTTCTCGTTGAAGGCAACCATATCCTTCAGACCTAAATTCGCTCTAGGGAGCTGTCCCTGGCCTGGACCGTGGTCCAGGACACACGGCGCCCACCTGGTACTCCAGGTCAGAGGGGATTGAACCGTCCCCAACGGTCCTTGCGGCGCCGCCACTTTTTTCTCTTCCTACTGGCTTAATGACCGAAGCTGCTGAAAACACCGCCAAGGCTGCTTTGCGCATCCACATGCGGGCCAAAAGGCGCGAACTGGTCCGCGAGCATCCCGAGGCCGACTGGCAGGCGGGCGACCAGGGCCCCGACATGCTGGCTAGGCTGAAGTATTCCCGGCCCGGCGTGATCGTCGTCAAGCGGGAGACGGCATACGAGATGGATCCCCGCCCCCTTGCCGACAATCTGGCGGCACTGGGCTGGCGCCTGGCGCTGCCGGTCTGTCAGGAGATCGACCAAGCCGTCGTCTTCCGAGCCTGGGTGCCCGGCGACCGGCTGATCCCGGATGTGATGAATATCGCCGCCCCGCTGGATTCCGCCCCGGAGCTGAAGCCCGATATCATCGTCGCGCCGGTGCTGGCCTTTGACCACGTCGGCAACCGCCTGGGGCAGGGCGGCGGCTACTACGACCGCACCCTGGAGGCCCTGCGCGCCGGCCCCCGCCCACCGGTCTATGTCGGCCTGGCCTTCAACGGCCAGGAGGTCGACCACGTGCCGGTCTATGACCACGACCAGAGACTTGACGCCATCCTGACGGAAACCGGCTATAGGCCGTTTTCATGAAACTGGCGTTTTTTGGCGATATTGTCGGCCGCTCCGGCCGCGATGGCCTGTCCGAGCATCTTCCGAAACTGAAGCGTGACCTGGCGCTGGATTTCGTGACCGTCAACGCCGAGAACGCCGCCAATGGCTTTGGCGTTACCGAGAACACGGCCAAGGACCTGTTCGCCGCCGGCGCCGACTGCCTGACCCTCGGCAACCACAGCTGGGACCAGAAGGAAGCCCTGACCTATATCGTCCGCGAGCCCAGGCTGATCCGGCCGGCCAATTATCCGGTGATGGCCGCTGCGCCCGGCCGGGGGTCAAACCTGTTCGAAACCGCTTCGGGCAAACGGGTGCTGGTGATCAATCTGTTGGGCCGGGTGTTCATGGACGCGCTGGACGATCCGTTCGCGTCGGTGGACCGCATCCTGGAGGCCACGCCGCTGCGCGATGTGGCCGACGCGGTGATCGTCGACATCCACGCGGAGGCAACATCCGAAAAAATGGCCATGGGCCACTTCTGCGACGGGCGGGCGAGCCTGGTCGTTGGCACCCACAGCCATGTGCCCACCGCCGATGCGCAAATCCTCAACGGCGGCACCGCCTATCAGACCGACGCCGGCGCCTGTTGCGACTACGACAGCGTCATCGGCAACGACAAGGAAGAGCCGCTGCGCCGCTTCACCACCCGCATCTCGGGCGGCCGCTATCAGCCGGCCACAGGCCCGGCGACGGTGTGCGGGGTCTATGTCGAGACCGACGATGCGACAGGCCTGGCCACGCGGATCGAACCGATCAGGATCGGCGGTCGTCTGAAACAGACCGTGCCGCTCTAGGCTTTTCATTTTAAGGCGCCAGTCGCTGCATCGGCGTCGTCGGCTGGCCCCCGGTCGTGGCGCGAATCGTGTTGCCGTTGGCGTCCTGGGTGGTCAGCGGCTCGTCGAGCTGCTGGGTGCGGCTGTTGGCCGCCGCATAACCGCCGCCGCCGCCCATGGTGCGTGGATTGAGCTCAGGCGGCGCGGCGCCCTGGCATACGGGATCGGCCGACACCGGATCGAGATTGGTGTTCGCGCGGATCGCGGCGAAACCAACGGACACCGAAGCAGCCCCCGTCGGCGCGGGCCTGAAGTCATAGTTGAAGGCGAGCGTCTTGCCCGGATCGATCTTGCCGGGCATCGCCACGGTCTCGGACTTGAGCGGATAGCGGAACTGGTCGACGGCGGTCATGGTCAGGGCGGGAATGTCGACCCTGGCCGTGCCGTTGTTCTGGATGACGCCCTGGACCGTCAGCACGGCGCCGGCTTTCGGATCCTGCCTTTGGAAAATCCTGATGTTGGCGAGCGCCAGGCTCTCCAGCGCCTTGGGGACCAAGGGGTTCTTGCGGCTGGTGCGCTCGGAGGCGTTGGTGCGGATCACCGACTCCCACTCGGCCAGCGGTCGGCGATCTTTCGCCAGATTCTGGATGTCGATCGCCTTGTAGCGCGCCTCGGTCAGTTCGGCCTGGGCGTTCAGGAGGGCGATCACCGCCCTCTGGCGATCCAGTTCGGCCTGTTCGACCTGGGCCTGGTTGGTCCTGCCCGCCGCAACGTCGACACGCGCCT
>Ga0114966_10002293_pt1 | contig 17069 bp, 17 predicted proteins | sample M_130207_XF_Meta_FD_87029 | JGI IMG/M metagenome (GOLD analysis project Ga0114966, IMG submission 87029) | Freshwater microbial communities from Lake Montjoie, Canada to study carbon cycling - M_130207_XF_MetaG | ecosystem: Environmental > Aquatic > Freshwater > Lake | place: Lake Montjoie...
AACCTTCTACAACCCAGTGCGGCTCCACAGCGCCCTCGGCTTCCAATCCCCTGTGGCCTTCGAACTATCCATCCAAAACAATTAACCCAACTTTCCGTGTCCACGTTTTCGACGAAAGATCACAGGCGTCAACCTTGCCCCTCACCCCAACCCTCTCCCCGAAGAATATTTTTTGAGCGTTGCGATCCAGGGGCGGGGAGAGGGAGAACGCTTTGAGGCGCTCAATCAATACTGAGCCAAAACGCATCCCCCTCTCCCCGCCCCTCGGCGAATTGACTCCACGATTTGATTCGGGGAGAGGTTGGGTGAGGGGACGGAAACGAAGCACCGCATGAGGCATGCGGGATGATTCTTGAAAAGCGCCGGTGTTTCCTGCGTTCGTCTTTCCACTCAACCGTCCAACCATGATCCGCACCCTCCTTGCCTTTCTCGCGCTCACCAGCTTCGTCAACGCGGCACAGCCGCCGAACATCGTCTTCATCTTCTGTGATGATTTGGCCTATCAGGCCATGAGCTGCTATGGCGACAAGCGCAAGCTGCTCGAAACACCGAACATGGACCGCATCGCCAAGGAGGGGATGCGCTTTGACCGCTGCCTCGTGACGAACTCGATCTGCGGCCCGAGCCGTGCGGTGATCCAGACGGGCAAATATTCGCATGCCAACGGCTTCTACAACAACAGCAACAGCAAGTTCGACAGCTCGCAGCCGACGTTCCCGAAGGTGATGCAGAAAAGCGGCTATCAGATGGCGGTAATCGGCAAATGGCATCTCATGACCGATCCCGTGGGCTACGACCACTGGAACGTGCTTCCCGGGCAGGGTGTGTATTACAACCCGCCGATGACCGAGAACGGCAAGGATGTGAAATACGAGGGCTATACGACCGACATCATCGGTGATCTGACGCTCGATTGGATGAAGAAGCGCGACAAGACTAAGCCCTTCATGATGATGTGCCAGCACAAGGCCCCGCATCGCGAGTGGGAGCCGCCCGTGCGCTATCTCGGCTTCGACAAGGACCGCGTGTATGAGGAGCCGGAGACGCTGTTCGACAGCTACAGCGGCCGCAGCAAGGCGGTGAGCGATCACGACATGGGCATCGACCGCACGATGACAGATCGCGATGTGAAGCTCGTGATCCCCGGCAACTTGAACGAGGAACAGAAGAAAGCCTGGAACGCCTACTATGAGCCGCGCAATGCGAAGTATCGCGCCGACGCTCCTGCCGGTCGCGATCTCGTGAAATGGCGCTACCAGCGCTACATGCACGACTATCTCGCCTGCGTGAAGGCGGTGGATGACAATGTGGGCCGCGTGCTCGATTACCTCGACAAGGAAGACCTTGCTAAAAACACCGTGGTCATCCTGAGCAGCGACCAAGGCTTCTACCTGGGCGAGCACGGCTGGTTCGACAAACGCTGGATCTTCGAGGAGTCGCTGCGCACGCCGTTGCTCGTGCGCTGGCCCGGCATCATCAAGCCGGGCAGCAGTACGAGCCAAATCGTGAGCCTCATCGACTTCGCGAGCACCTTCCTCGACATCGCCCAATGCCCGAATCTCGAAGGTGTACATGGCCGCAGCATCGTGCCGCTCATGAAGGGCGAAACGCCCGCCGACTGGCGCAAATCGCTCTACTACCATTACTACGAGTTTCCGGTGCCGCATCGCGTGCGCCCGCACTACGGCGTCATCACGGACCGCTACAAGCTCATCCACTACTACAAGCCCGACGTTGATGACTGGGAGCTAATGGATCGCGAGAAAGACCCGCTCGAAACCAAGAGCTTCTACGACGATCCCGCCTACGCCGACACGGTTAAGGAACTCAAAGCCGAAATCCTCCGCCTCCAGGCCGAAGTGAAGGAAACCATGCCCCCACCGCGCTTCACGCACGGCAACAAAGCCTTTGATGGCGAAGTGAATCCACCCGAGCAGCCGAAAGGCAAAGGAGCGGGCAAGAAGAAGGCGGGAGCGAAGCAGTAGCCCCTGATGTCCGGCTTGCATGGGACGTACCCAGCGTCTATTTTCCCCACATGACAACGATGCAGGTCAAACAGCAAATCGACGCGATGTCAGATGAGGACCGCTTTCTGGCGGCTGCTTATCTTGAGCACCTGTCGAACGAGAAAGACGCTTCGTATCGCTACGATTTGGGAGAACGCATGCAGCGTATGGACGGAGGCAAGAAGGTATCGTTGGAGCAGTTGGAACGACTTCATCAGGCTCTGGAACGCGAAGGCATGTAATGCATGACCGACCTGCCCAAAATCGTCCTTGATGAGGATGTGCTGCACACGGTCTTGGCCATGAAAGCAGCGGAACGCAGAAATGTTCTGCGTTTGTTTCAGATGCTCCAGCGAGAATGGTGGAAGGAAGACGCTGATTACTTAATCAGGGATGCCGCAGGCCGCTTTCTCAAGGTGAAGGCGGCACGCCCATTCATGATAACTTACTGGCACGATGGCCCCGTGGATGAGCTTCGAATCGTCGATCTAAAGCGTATTAGATCCTAGCATACGACAAATAGCCAAGATTCACCGCCACATCGTCTTGCTCACATACCACTCGACGAACTGTGGCCCGTAGAAGACCCAGATCACGGCACCCATCGCGAGATAGGGGCCAAACGGGATCTTCGCGCCCCATTCCGCCTTGCCGGTGACGCGGTGGATCACTGCGAAAACGGTACCAATCACTGAGGCAGCGAGAATCGTGAACAGGACGGCCTGCCAGCCGGTGAAGGCACCGATCATCATCAGGAACAGCACATCGCCAAAGCCCATCGCCTCACGCGGGATCACCACCTGCGTCACCTTGGCTTTCAACGTCGTCACACCTTCGAGGGAAAACTCCTCCAGACTCGCACCATCACGCACTTTGAGTTTTTCCATCCACAACTCAGCCGTCACGGGGCCAAAGCTGCGGTCGTTCACTTGCAGCTCATTGCAAGAGACCACCATGCGGTCCGTCGCGCGCATGAACAGATCGGCCCAGCCATAGTTGTGCTCACCAAAGACCACTACGGGCGGCTCGTTCTCATCCGGCTGCTTCACTTCCCATGACTCGACCTTTTCAAAGACAAACTTTTTCCTGCCAAACGCCAGCTTGCCGAGTTCCACCACCAACCAGAGGCCACCGAGGCCCAGAGCTGCGCTCGCCAACGAGATGAGCAGTCCGCGTGTGTGCGTGAGTTGATCCACCAGCGCGGGCACCCACCATGACGCCAGCACGCCTACCACGGCACCACCGATGGTGATCGTATGCGGCAGAATGAAATGGTCGATGTCGATGAACGTGCCCGAGATCAACAGGCTCATGAACACCCACAGGCAGAGCACCTGCGGCCCCCAGGTGCTGATGTAAGGCCACGGATTCGGGTATTCGCCGCTGATCTTCAAGAACACGAGGTAGAACATCATGCCCGTGAGCAGCTCGACCATGAAGTAGCGGATGGAAATCTTGCCGCCACAGTTGGCGCACTTGCCACGCAGCAGCAGCCAGCTCAGCAGCGGGATGTTCTGCCACATCGGAATTTGATATTTGCACGACGGGCAGAAGCTGCGCTTGGGATTGTTTACGGAAATGCCCAGCGGCAGGCGGTAGATGACCACATTGAGGAAGGAGCCGATGCCTGCGCCGATGTAGAAGGCCAGGAAGTGCAGCAGGGTATCGAGGATTTGAAAACGGGTCATGGAAAAGGGCAGTGTTTGCAAACTTGGCCCGCCGTGCGTGAGTACGGAAGCAAAAACTCCGCATGATCTCAGATTCCTGGCGCAGCCTGCGCATTGCCTCCCTTCTTGCCATCCTCACTCTGGCCGCCTGTGCCACGAAGGAGGAACGTCGTAGTGCACTCGTGCCCAGCCATTCCATCGAACTCGCGAAGCGCTTCGATTTCGTCGATGTCCGCACTGAGATTCCCGGCATCGCCATCGATCTGCGTTATGCCACAGCCTACAATGTCGCCCGTCATGCCATTTATCCCGCACGCATGCCCTGCCTGCTGCGCCGTGAGACGGCACAGAAGCTAAAGAAGGCGCAGTCGCTGCTCCATGCACAAGGCTACGGCCTGCGTATCTGGGATGCCTATCGCCCGCCGGAAGCGCAGGAGACACTGCATCAGCACGGCGGCAGCACCGGCATGTTCCTCTCGCCGAAAGCCGGCTGGAGTCGCCATTGCGGCGGCATCGCCGTGGATCTTACGCTAGTCGATGCCAAGGGCTTGGAGCAGCGCATGCCCACCTACTTTGATCAGGACTTCGAACACGCCAGCCACCACTATCGTGGCAACGATCCCATCGTGAAACAAAACCTCGCCATTCTCAAAGAGGCCATGAAGCAGGCGGGTTTCACGCAGTTGGAGTCCGAGTGGTGGCACTTCGACGATGAGGACTACATCCACGACCCACAGCCCATCGTCTATGGCCAGGAACTCGCCATCCCTGTGCTGTGAGCATCCGTAACGACGCCACCTTCACCGTAATCGACGAGACCGACGGCTACATCGTCGTCAACAAACCCGCACCACTGCAAATCCATCCCGGTGATCCGAACGGCCCACCCACGCTGTGGCATCGGCTCTGCGATCTCCTTTCGTATGAAATCGCCAACGGCGGCCAGGTTTCCATCATCAACCGCCTCGACCGCGAAACCAGCGGCGTTGTGCTCGTCGCGAAGAATCACGAACTCGCCCGCCTCTTCGGCATGGCAATGCAGGAACGCAAGATTCACAAAACCTACGTCGCCCTCGTTCATGGCTGGCCGGAGTGGGAGGAGCAAACACTCGATGCGCCGATCTTGAATGCCCGCGATGTGCAGCCCTTTGACATCTGGGTGAAACAAATCGTCCATCCGCAAGGTGCCGAGTGCCGCACCGCTTTTCACACACTCCAGCGCTTCGAACGCAAAGGCGAGAAGTTTGCCATGATCGAGGCGAAACCTGAAACCGGCCGCATGCATCAGATCCGCGTGCATCTGCATCATCTTGGCTTGCCGATTGTTGGCGACAAACTCTACGGCCGCGATGATCGCTTCTATTTGGAGTTCATCGAAACTGGTTGGACACCTGCTTTGGAGCAAAAGCTTCTCCTACCACGCCAAGCGCTGCACTCCTCACGGCTTGAACTCAATCTCGAAGGCTTTCCGAGTTGCTGGGAGGCACCGGTGCCTCCCGAGTTCACGCTTTGAGTACGGTGGGCACTCCTGTCCGTCGTTGAACGCTTCGCCACACCCGACGGACAGGCTGCGCAGCCGCGAAGCGAACGTCCATCGTACTTCAGGCCCATCGGTGCACTCGACTGTCGAGTTGAAACACTTGTCCGCTCACATTCTGCATCGAATGCAGAAAAGCAATGAAGCGTGCCGCATCCTGCGGCGTGTTCAGTCGGCCCAGTGCATGAGTCTTCATCAACTCCTCACGCCACTCGTCATTCTCCAAGAGATGTCGCGTCATTTTTGTCTCCAGAAAGCCCGGCAACACGCAGTTCGCACGCACGTTGCGTACGCCATACTCTTTGGCGATGCTCTGCGTCAGTCCGATCAAACCTGCCTTCGCTGCCGCGTAATTGGCCTGACCCGAGGGACCACTGAGCGCTGAATACGAGCCGATGTTCACGATGTGGCCACGGCGTTGCTTCGCCATGATTTTCACGGCCGCCTGCGACACCAAGAATGCGCCCTTCAGATTCACATCGAAGACTTGATCGAATTCTTCTTCGCTCATTTTCACCACCGAAACATCACGACACACACCGGCATTGTTCACCAACAGGTCGATCTGTTTAACCGTGGCGAAAAATGCCTTCACCGAGTCCGCATTCGTGACATCGAGCACATCACGGCCCGGTGCCAGAACTTCAAAACCCGCCTGCTTGAGTTCATTCCCAATGGATTTCGCCAAATCACCGTCACCGCCGGTAATGACGGCAGTGCGCGGTGAGGATGCGGTTGAGGCAGACATGGCAAACAAACCGTAAGAGAGTCCATCCTGACGGCGCAACGCTTATGGAGCGCCGACGACTCGTCGGCAATCCCAAATGAGGCAAGCCGACGAGTCGTCGGCGCTCCATAGCAATCAGCCGAGCGTGAAAGCAGGGAGCTTCACGATCTTACCGCCAGCCATCGCGGACTGATGGGCGCAGAGGCCGACGCAGGTCCAGTTGGCGGATTGGGCGGCGTTCGGAAAGGGCTGGCGTTTTTCGGCCAACGCATAAGCGAACTCATTGGCGAGATGCGGATGGCTGCCGCCGTGACCGGAACCTTGGGTGAAGCTGAGGTGGGTCTTTTTGCCGAGATCATAGACACCCTTAGTGGTGAAGCGCTGGATCGGCTTCGGCAGGCGTTTGGCGAAGTCGGGGGCCTTGATGGTTTTGGGAATCTTGTGCTCGGGCAATTTGGCGCGGTGCATGACCAGCGGCTCGTGCTCGATGAGTGGCCATTCGATGGAAGCTTTGTCGCCATAAACGTCGATACTTTCGCGATACTGACGGGCGGTGTCGAATAGACTGCGAATGATACGGGCGCTGACATCGGTGCCTTTGAATTTGATGTGGGCGGTTTCGACGGCAAACGGCGAGCCGTAGCACTTCTGCAATTCTTTGCGCACGGTGCCGGAGCCGAAGCAGCTCACGTATTCGGCGGGTTTGCCGATCATGCCGGCCACCGGGCCGACGCAGTGCGTGGCATACCACATTGGCGGCAGGCCGGGCCAGTAGTTCGGCCAGCCGTCCATGTCCTGCTGATGCGAGGCCTGCACGAACTGCAGTTTGCCGAGCTTGCCCTGATCAAGCTGCTCCTTCATGAACAAATACTCGCGGGCATAGACTACGGTCTCCATCATCATGTATTTGAGGCCGGTCTTTTTGACGAGATCGCAGATCTTTTTGCAGTCTTCGATGCTGGTGGCCATCGGCACCGTGCAGGCGACGTGCTTGCCGGCCTTGAGCGACTCGATGCTCATCCATCCGTGGTCAGGAATGGGCGAGTTGATGTGAACGGCGTCGATGTTCGGGTCCTTGAGCATCGCTTTGAAATCCGTGTAACGCACGGCGATGTCGAAGGCGTCGCCGATGGCGTTGAGCTTCTTTGGGTCACGCTGGCAGATGGCGTAGCTGGTGGTGAGCGGATGACGCTGCCAGATGGGTATAAATTCCGCCCAGAATCCTAGGCCGCAGACGGCGATGTTGATTTTTTTGTCTGACATGATGGTTGGAAGTTGCGGTGACTTTATAGGCGTGGGCGACGGCGCATGGGAAGGACAAAGTTTAGGGGAAATCGGACGGCGGGGACCTGCTGCGCAAGCGTTGACAGTGGTTGGAAGAACGACCCGCTGTACGGACTTGGAAAAACAACTGTAAACCACCGTCAACAACGGTAAACAATCGTCAACTACCCTCTATGCTGACCGCCGACTTTGATTACCACCTGCCGCCTGAATTGATCGCCAGTGAACCGCTGGCGGAACGTTCATCGTCGCGAATGATGGTGGTGCATCGTGATTCGGGGAAGATCGAGCACCGAATGTTTCGTGAGATCGGCGAGTTTGTATCGCGGGAGGCTGGCGACATACTCGTTTTAAATGACACGCGGGTCGTTCCGGCCCGCTACTACACGGATCAAGGGCACGAAGTGCTGAGGGTTGAGCCACTCACGCCCACGCGCTGGCGCTGCATGGTGAAACCGGGGAAAAAATTCCGCCTTGGCGATGCCGTAACGATTGGCGAAGCCACGGGCCGTGTGATCGAGATTTTGGAGGAGAACGGCAACCGCATCATCGATTTCGACCGCGTCGTGGATGAGTCGAAGCACGGTCATCTGGCGCTGCCGCACTACATGGGCCGTGAGGACCAGCCCGCGGACCGCGAACGCTATCAAACCGTCTTTGCCCGCAGCGAAGGCTCCATCGCTGCACCGACGGCGGGGCTGCACTTCACGCCCGAGGTTCTCAATTCACTGCCCCATACGTTTGTGACGCTGCATGTCGGTGTCGGCACGTTTCAGCCGGTGAAGGTGGCAAACATCGCCGATCACAAGATGCACAGCGAAGTCTATGAAGTCTGTGAAACGACTGCCCAGGCGATTCAATCAGCCAAACGCGTCATTACCGTCGGCACCACCGCCATGCGCACGCTCGAGAGCGTCGCGCGTGATCACGGCCGCGTCATCGCCACCCGCGGCAGCACGGACATCTTCATTCATCCCGGCTTCGAGTTTAGCGTCGCTGGCGGCCTGCTGACGAATTTCCATCTGCCGAAATCAACGCTGATCATGCTGGTGAGCGCCTTTGCGGGCAAGGAACTGACGATGCAGGCTTACGCGGAAGCGATTCGCGAACGCTATCGGTTTTTCAGCTATGGGGACTGCATGTTGCTCGTGTAGCAGAAGCCTGACGTCTCGGATCAGGCGACGACGAGCGAGAGTTGTTGCCTGCATCCGTTTTGTTCGTCCTTGGTTACGGATGTGTGCTCATTGTATGTCCATTAAGCTGTATAGTGTGTTGCTCTTGGTGTGCGTCACCAGAAATGCGGCTGTATCGTAAAAGACCAACACCCAAATGCCTGTCGTCCCCTCAGAGGTAAAGCCAAACCTGTAGCTGATAACACCATCTCCTCGGCGATCGAAACAAGGCAATTTGTCCTTGATCGGAGCCACCCTAGCCAAGTCCTCAAGCTTCAGGCCGATGTAGTGAGCAAACCATCGGTCCTGTGTGCCATCGTAGTCAGGGAAGTAGTGACGAAGTAGGCCCTTTGTAACACGGGTAACAAATCTCTCGGTGCGCTCTCGGTCTATCGAGTAACGGGCAACATCCATAGGCTGTCCGTCCTCGTCCGTGATAACGTCATCAATCATGGATGAGTGGACCGAAGCACAGAAAGCTCTGCTGCGAGTAAAGGTTCCAGGGAAAACCTTGTTCTCGATGATCCAATCGGCTGCTGGTGAGTGGCCTAAACCGATGGACAACCATGCTCGTGCTGCATCATCGTCGAGAGCGTATGAGCTATTACAGGGCTCACAACATGGCAGCGTTATCAGGTTAGAGGGGCGCGGCTCGGGAAAAAAACCCTTTGGAGGAATGTGATCCTTCGTGGTCGGGTTAGAAGCACCGCAGAGGTAGCAGGTCATGGCGAGTGGCTCCGTTGGTTGGGCGAGCGTCTAAGCTGTGTCGACCGCTGGGCCTGGGGCGAGCATGGAGACGGAATGGCGGGTTAAAGCTACGGAAAGCATCGCCGACAGAGCGACACCAGCGTTTTGTTCGCCGTTGGTTTAGACTGAGCGGATTGAAGCAATGAAATCATGGAACGAGCTAAGGTAAGTGTGCTGATGGCCATCTGGAACCGTAAACGTGATGACCAGAACCCCGCTGGGAAGTGCCAGTGCAAACCAGTAAAACGAAGCATGCGGCCCTGCCTAAACGCAGTGGTAGAGGTCTGGAAGCCGGAATGTGGACCGACTGTCTGGGGTGCCGGAAGACATAACCCCACGGACGGCTCTAACTGACGGGCACTCTCAACCTCATCATGCAGTCAGCCCTCGGCATCTTTCGTGGAGGTGTCCAACTGGTAGCTGATATTCGGTGCGAACCCATCGACATGGGCAACGTGGATCAACACATATGGCTGCGATGCGTCTGGCTGCACGAGCTGCCACCCAAGCGGTTTACTAAAGCTGATGCCACTTCCTAGATCAGTAGTTCGGACACTGGATTGGAAAACAGTTCGTATAATTGCCTGAACCCATTTGATGAGTGGCCACAACGCACAGAAGGCCACAAACCAACCAATCCCACGAGCTAAGGAAGACTGTCGAGTCAGAAGAAACCAAGCCAACCCTGCATTTACTGCGAAGGCGATGAATCGGCTCATCATGCTTGGCTCAGATTGCATAGGGCGCGTTGGAGTAGGCGAACATTAAGATCATTCACAGATCGTGAGGTTTGTCAGCAGCTTTATCGCCTTCCAAAAACAAATCAGCCGAGCTTGGAGGCTCGGCTGATGAGGTTAGAAATTGAAAACCCGTTCGACGTTACGCCTTCGGCGTATCAGCGGTGCTTTCAGGAAGTTTCGGCGCTTTGATGTAGTCGGTGGGGAGATCGCCTTTGAGGGCCTTGAGGAAGGCGATGATGGAGGCGGTTTCTTCATCGGTGAGCTGCTTGCCGAGCTGGTATTCGGCCATCTTCTTGACCATCTCGTCGAGGGTCTTGACGGAACCATCCTGTAGGTAAGGCGCGGTTTCGGTGATGTTGCGGAGGCTGGGGACTTTGAAGAAGAATTTTTCACCTTCGTTCTTGTTCACGTCAGAACGACCATTGTCCTTGAGGCCGGGCCAGGGTTTCACGAGGCCGAGCTTCTGATACATCATGCCGCCGACGCCGGGGCCGTTGTGGCAGGTGACGCAACCGGTTTTGGCGAACGTGGCGAAGCCTTTCTTCTCGTCGGCGCTGAGCGCGTCTTTGTTGCCTTTGAGGAAAGCGTCCCACTTGCCGGGGGTGAGGAGCCTGCGTTCGAAGGCACCGACGGCCTTGCCGAAGTTGTCATACGTGATGGGGTCGGCTTCGCCGGGGAAGGCAGCTTTGAAAGCTTCGACGTAACCGGGCATGCTCTTGAGCACTTTCACCACGAAGTCGGCGCTGGGCATGCCCATTTCGACGGGGTTGAGCACGGGGCCTTTGGCCTGCGCCTCGACAGTGGGCTCACGACCATCCCAGAACTGGGCGATGTGGACGGCGGCGTTGTAAGTTGAGGGGGAACTGCGACCGCCGAGCTTGCCTTCATGGCCGGGAGAGAAGGGCAGATTGTCCTGGCCGTATTTGTCGAGCATGTGGCAGGAGTTGCAGGAGATCTTCTCGCCTTTGGAAATGCGGTTCTCAAAGTAGAGCTGGCGGCCGAGATTGATCTTCGCCTCGGTGAGTTCGTTGTCCGGCGACAATGCCTGGGCAGGCAGCGGCTGGAACATGGGCAGGAAGGCTTCGGAGAGATCCGCCTGCGCGAAAGCGGAGGCGCTGCTCAAACCGACAACGAGAGCGAGGATACGGGTGGTGGTGTGCATGAGTAAAGGATGAATGAAACGTGCGAGCATACGTTGCGCGGAGAAGGTGGGTTTCAACTGATTGTGTCGTGAGATGATTTCTCAACGTGACCGGAGTCCGCCATTGACGGAAACAGCGGCGAACGGCTAGGCTGATCGTATGAGTTCCAAAATTCTTTTCCTCCTGCTGGCTGTGATGGGTCATGCCATGGCACAGCAACCCATTGGCGATGGCAAAGCAGATGACACAGCGGCGCTGCAGCATCTGATCGACACTGCAGGCAGTGTGAAACTCGCGAAAGGCAGCTACCGCCTGACGAAAACGCTGACGGTGGACCTGACGAAGACGGGTTTCGCGGCCATCAGCGGCGATGGCACGGCACGCCTCTTGATGGAGGCTGCCGGACCGGCGATTCATTTCATCGGCACGCATGAAGGCACGGCGGCACCGGATTCCTTCAAGCCGGAGGTGTGGGAGAATCAACGCACGCCGATGGTGGATGGCATCGAAATCGTCGGCGCACATGCGGAGGCCGATGGCATCGAGGCCACGGGCACGATGCAGATCACGCTGAGCCGTGTGGTGGTGCGCGAATGCCGCCATGCGGTGCATTTGACGAAGCGGAACCGCAACGTGCTGATCACTGCCTGCCATCTGTACCATAACACGGGCATCGGCGTGTTTTACGATGATGTGAACCTGCACCAATCGAACATCGCAGGTAGCCACATCAGTTACAACGGCGGTGGCGGGGTCGTGTCACGCGCCGGGAACGTGCGCAACCTGCACATCGGCACCTGCGACATCGAGGGCAATCATGCGAAGGACGGACCGCCGAGCGCGAATGTGGAGCTGGATTCGCGCGGCGGCTCCATCGGCGAAGTAGCGATCACCGGCTGCACGCTTCAGCACACGAACAAAGCGACGGACTCCGCGAACATCCGCATTATCGGCTCGGGCAAGGATGAATCGCTGCTGCGCCGGGGTGGACGCGAGTTCACCCGCGAAGGGAATGTGACCATCAGCGCCAATGTCTTCAGCGACGTGCAAGTGAACATCGAGATCCGCCATGCACGCGGCGTGGTGATCACGGGCAATACGTTCTGGGAGGGCTTCCAGCATGATCTGCGGATGGAAGACAGCGGCAACATCGTGGTCACCGGCAACAACTTTGACCGCAACCCGCGCTACCTCGTGAACGGCAACGACAACGCCGAAAAGAACGGCGTCGTCTTCCTGCGTTGTGAGGACAGCATTCTCAGCAGCAACGTGATTTCCGGCGTGTGGAAGCAGCGCGCGGCGGTGGATGTCGAGTCCTGCAACCGCCTGCACATCTCCCACAACAGCGTGCTGGACAGCGATGGTGCCGGCATCCGCCTGGAGAAGGTGACGAACAGCCTCGTTTCCAACAACATCATCCGCGATGACCGTGAAGCAGAAAAGCGCAGCAAGGAGCCATCGCTCGTCATTCTCGGCGGCAAGGATAACGTGACGAGCCAGAACGTCCTCGGGAACAAAGGCGAGGCGAGGTAAACCAGAGCAACGCATGACCGTCGCATCTGCCACCTCGCTGCTTGCTCGTGCGCATGGGCGCATGCTGATGCACAAACTGCGCTTCGGGTTGCGTGAGAACCGACTGCTGAGTTTCACGGTGGGAGCGTTTCTGGTGCTGTATGGCATCGCGGCGTATCTGCTGGTGGCACGCGGGCTAGAGTTCATCGTGAAGGTGCCGCTGATCGGGCCGTTGCTGACGGAGCGGCTGGTGTTTCTGCTGTTTTTCTTCTTCTTCGTGATGCTGATCATCTCGAACGCCACGATCACGGGCATGGGCTTGTTCCGGCGCAAGGAGATGGAATGGCAGATCGCGCTGCCGCTGCCGCCACGCAGTCTGGTGCTTTGGAAGACGCTGGAGGGCATGCTGCTGGCAAGCTGGGGCCTGCTACTGCTCAGTGCGCCGATCCTGCTGGCGCTGGGACGTGTGTATGAGGCGGATGCGGGCTTCATGCTGGCGGTGGTGCCTGCCTTGCTGGCGCTGGTGATGATTGCGGCGAATGTTTCGACCTGGCTGCTAATCGCGCTGGTGCGCGGGGCGCGGCGCTGGATGTGGAAGCCGGTGGCGGTGCTTGCGGCGCTGCTACTGATCAAAGCGCTGCCGACATGGCATGCGAGCTACGAGACCCTGAACTCTGGCGACCTCAGCGCGAGCTTGAACCAAATCTTGCGACATACCGAGATCTGCATGCATCCGCTGCTACCAAGCTCCTGGGTGGCGGAGACAATTCAGGCAGCGGGGCGCGGCATGCGCGAACGTGCTTTGTTTTTCAATCTCGTGCTGCTGTCCAATGCGCTGTTGAGCATCGTGATCACCACACGCATCGCGGGTATGCACTTCACGCCCGCCTGGAACCGCATCATGAGCGCGGCACCCGGCACTGGCAAAGCGGTGCAGTATCCGACGTTTCGCGCCCAACCGGGACGTGCTGCCACATGGCTGCGGCGGATGCTGTCGCTGGATCGCGCCTCATTCGCGCTGCTGGTGAAGGAGGTGCGCACCTTTGTGCGCGAACCGGTGCAGTGGGGGCAAACGGCGCTCATCTTTGGCCTGCTGGTGATGTACTCGATGAATCTGCGCAAGCTGGGCTACGACCTGCAAAGCCCGTTCTGGACCACGGTGGTGAGTCATCTGAACTTGCTGGTCTGCTGCTTAGCGCTCTCCACGCTGACGACGCGCTTCATTTATCCGCAGTTCAGTCTGGAAGGACGGCGCATGTGGATTCTGGGTCTTTCGCCGGTGCCGCTGCATCGCGTGCTGGCCTTGAAACTGCGGCTGAGTGCCAGCGTGCTCGCGCTCCTGATGCTAGCGCTCGTGGTGGTGTCGGGCCTATCGCTGGGGCTACCTGGAAAGCGCATCCTGTTCTTTAGCGCTGCGATTTTGATGCTGAGCTATGGCCTGACCTCGCTGGCGCTATCACTCGGGGCGCTGGTGCCGAATTTCCGCGAATCAAACCCCGCACGCATCGTCTCTGGCTTCGGCGGCACGGTTTGCCTGATCGCCAGCTTTGTGTACATCGTTTGTGGGATGACTCTACTGGTGCTGCCGTCCTTGCAGCACCTCAAGCAGGACGCCCCTGCCCCGCTCGGTTATGACTGGCGAATCGAACTGGCCAGCCTCGGTGGACTGGCTGTGCTGACCGTGGTTTTTGGAGGCATTCCGTATTTTTTTGCCAAAAGGCGCACGAAAACTCTGGAATATTTAAGACATCTGTAGTATTTCCGTGCTGGAAATAATTTCCAGCACTCCCATGATCACTCGCAAAGCACTCGCTCCTGCCACTTCGCCCGGTCACATCGACGATAATCTACTCGTCTTCGAAGATGCCCCAGAATTCATGGACGGACACGCCGCTGGAGGTTCGCTCGAAAACGTCGATCTCAAGGTTAAGGCCGCCCAGGAACAGCTGCTGCAACTCCGTCTTCAGCAGGAAGAGATCGAGCGCCAGAAGCAGCATCTCGAAGGCCTGCGCATCAAGCAGGAGCGCTTTGTGGCCGGAAAACGCGACCTCCTCGAAAAAATCGGCCGCTCTGCCGGTCACGTCGAACGTGAGCTCTATGATGTGCAGAAGCGCGTCGAGGAGTTGACTGTCACCCACGATGAATTTCGTCGTCACTTGGAAATCCTGAAATCACTGCAGCCGGAGAAATGGCACCGCACCCAGGTGAATGAGGAGCTCGACAATGCACTGACCGCCATCGAGGACGCGGAAAACGATTTCGCCAAAGGCATTCGCCGTCTCCATGCCATGGGACCAATGGAATCCAACGCCACTGGGCCGATCAGCTTGGAAGATGCCGATGCGCCAGTGTTGACGTCCTTCATCGGCAACTCCGACGACATCACTGCTTGGCTGCGCCGCGGCTTTGCTTTCACCTTGCCACTCATGGCCACGGTGCTCGTCGCCATCGTCCTTATTCGCCTGATGTTCTAATTCTCAACCGCTCACTACCTACGCATATGGCTCTGTTCTCTGGCAATCGCAAAGTCCGCTCCCGCCGTCCGAAAACCGCGCAGGAATTGAAGCAGGAACCGTCTCCGCAGCGCAAATCGCATCAGCTTGCGAAACGTGCCGACGAAGTGAGCAGCGAAATTCACCGCTTGGAGTGCTACATCACAGCCGCACCGCGTTTGCAACGTCAGCAGCGACTGGCGAACGTGAATATCGTGCCGCCAATGGAATTGTCCTCGCCCAAGCCGCCTCATCGTCGTGTGCCAATCGCCCAGCAGCGTGCGCGTCGTGGTGAGCGTCTGCGGTTGTTCACCGAGGGCGTCTTCGTCATTGGTACGATCGCAGCCGTCGTCGGTTGGCTGAACCAATGGTTCCACTTCTGGCACTGATCCGTCTGGTAGGATTCCAAGTATCAACAAAAAAGCCGTACCACCTGGTTCGGCTTTTTCTTTGGAGAGAAGGCTCAGACGCAAATCACGCCTTGCCCCAGCGCTTGAGCAGCGTGGTCGCCATATCGGCAGGAGAATCGGAAACGGCAATGCCGCACTCGGCGAGGATGCGCTTCTTCGCGGCGGCGGTGTCATCGGCACCGCCAATGATTGCACCAGCGTGGCCCATGCGGCGTCCGGGAGGTGCGGTGGCACCAGCAATAAAGGCGGCGATCGGCTTCTTGCAGTTGTCTTTGGCCCAAAGACCGGCTTCAACTTCTGCTGTGCCACCGATTTCGCCGATCATGATAATCGCTTCGGTTTCGGGGTCATCGTTGAACATTTTGAGCACGTCGAGATGGTTGGTGCCGTTCACCGGATCACCACCGATGCCAACGCAGGTGCTTTGGCCGTAACCGCGTGTCGTGAGCTGCCAAACGGCTTCATACGTGAGCGTACCGGAACGACTGACGACGCCGACATTGCCGCGCTTGTGGATGTAACCCGGTGCGATGCCAATGCGGCAGCCACCGTGGGATTTGTCGCCACGTCCTGGGGTCACGAGACCGGGGCAGTTTGGACCTATGAGACGGGTTTTGCTGCCCTTCATGGCCGCTTTGACACGAATCATGTCGTTGATCGGAATGCCTTCGGTGATAGCGACGACAAGCGCGAGTCCGGCATCCACGCCTTCGAGAATCGCATCCGCAGCGAACGGCGGCGGCACAAAGATCACGCTAACGGTCGCCCCGGTTTCACGGGCAGCTTCGGCCACGGTGTCAAACACCGGCACCTTCTTGCCGCTGTGCTCAAACACCTGTCCGCCTTTGCCCGGCGTTACGCCTGCAACGAGCTGCGTGCCGTAGTCGATGGAAGCCTTGGCATGACGCGAACCGAAATCGCCAGTGATGCCTTGAACAAGAATGCGGGTGTCGGTTTCAACAAGAATGGCCATCGGAGTGATTCGGTGAGGTTTGGGGGCTAGGAAAGCCGCGCATCATAGAAGTCTGCCTCGCTGCGTCAAGGAAGCGGCGGAACATTCTCAAAGAAGGAGCCAGAGCTTCGGCAGAAAGATGAGAAGCCCGACACACAAGGCCGCCAGCGCAGACACTAAAACCGCCGCCGCAGCAGCATCCTTCACCCGGCGAATCGCCTCTTCCCGTCGTTCGGTAACGCGGTCTGCCAGCACTTCGAGCGCCGTGTTCAGCAACTCTGCCGTAAGCACCATTCCCGCCGCTAAAAGAACGACACACCACTCCCACGCTGCAATTTTCAGCCACAGGCCAAAAATCACCGCCAGCAAAGCGGCAATTACATGGACCTGAAGATTGCGCTGCGTTTTGAACGCCCAAAGCAAACCTGCCACCGCAGGGCCAAAGCTGCGAAGCACCGAAGCGAGCCAGCGAAGCATGCGCGAATGATGCGGCTACTGGGTGCCGATGGGTTTTTCGACCGGGGCAGTCGGTTCTGGTTCCGAGACATTTTTCACGATCTCGCGGAAATCCTTCAGCCATGTGGCAGCGTCAGGATGATTCGGGTTGCCCTGAATGATTTTGAGCATTTCCGCCAATGCAGTAACAGCATTGACGTTGTTGGCCACGAGGTAGTTGTTCTT
>Ga0114966_10002295_pt1 | contig 17066 bp, 18 predicted proteins | sample M_130207_XF_Meta_FD_87029 | JGI IMG/M metagenome (GOLD analysis project Ga0114966, IMG submission 87029) | Freshwater microbial communities from Lake Montjoie, Canada to study carbon cycling - M_130207_XF_MetaG | ecosystem: Environmental > Aquatic > Freshwater > Lake | place: Lake Montjoie...
GCAGACCCTTTTACATTCTGGCACTATTGCCCACATTTTGCATTTGCAAACGACGTCGTACGCCGAGCATAAGGCGTTGGGTAAGTTTTATCCAAAAATTATCGAACTTGCAGATTCGTTTGCTGAAAGCTATCAGGGTAAATTCGATACGCGAATTAAGGGCTACACTGACGAATTTCATGCAGTGCAAGAAGCAACGCCATACATTGAAAGTATCTTAGATTTCGTCAGCGAATCGCGCGAGCATTTGCCACAAGACACAGAGCTACAAAACATCGTTGATGAGATCGCTGATCTCATTAACTCAACGTTGTACCTTCTATCACTTAAATGAGGTCACACAATGAAAGAAGCTAAAGATTACGGTTTCGGATCGTCAGCTGATTTGCCAAAAGGCGTTGACAAAGCCGATCGCGCAGCAGAGCGCAAAGAATCTATGCGCGGCGGCGTTGCGATGGGTAAAGCGGATATGTACGGCGCAGATCATCAATACAACAGCGGCAAAACGTCTGGCGTTTGCTACACGCACACGCGCAACGAATACAAACCGAAATAAATCGAAATCGCAACGCGCTCTGCAAAAGCGCGCTGCGATTTCTAACCACTGAAAGCGATACTCTCTCAATGGCTGAAACGAATTATACGTGTGCATCGTGTCGATATTTTATTCACGGTCAATTGCTCGGAATGTGTAAACGATTTCCACTCTTTCACAACAAGCACGAAAATGATTGGTGCGGCGAATTCGACGCGAAAATTGTTCGCATCGAAGCAGCCGCTGACGTTGCGCCTGTTGTCGAATTTGTGCAGCAAGAACAGAAACGGCGCGGTCGGCCACCAAAGGTGCAGCTATGATGCGCCCGCTCGGTGACAAAATTTTAGTAAAACCAGAAGCACGTCAAAAATCCGATGTGCTAATGGTTATCATGGATGAAGCCGACAATATGGGCACGGTTGTCGCTGTTGGACCCGGCAAACGCAACAAAGCCGGTCGACTTGAAATGCCCGTTAAAGTCGGTGATCGCGTGCGCTTTGGCACAATGGGCAGCGACGAATATTTGAAATACACGCAATACATAGAAAAAGACGAACGTTATCTAATCATGTCGTGGCAAGACGTTTGTTTTGTCGAAGAACCCGTAACCACACCTTAAAGGATTTAAAAATGGCAAACACTCAAGCAATTGGCGTCGCTTACGCAGATCAAAACATCAGCGGCGCGGACAACTTGTTAGCAGTCAGCTCAATCGGCTACACGAACGCAATGAACGGCGTCGGCGGCGGTGGCAGCGTTACGCAAGCCACTAGCAAATCGACTGGCGTTACGCTTAACAAACCATGCGGTCAAATCACGATGAACAACGCTGCATTAGCAGCTGGCGCTGAAGCCGTGTTTACCGTGACCAACAGCACGATCACCGCTTACGACGTGCCTGTTGTTTGCATCGCCTCTGGCGGCACTAGCGGTTCGTACCTTGTCAGCGTCTCAGCTGTCGCAGCCGGTTCGTTTGACGTGACGATTTCGAACGTTAGCGCAGGTTCGCTGTCTGAAGCTGTTGTGCTGAATTTTGCAGTTATCAACAGCGTTATCAGCTAATCATGCCGCTTAAAAAATCGAAGTCTGAAAAAGCGTTTAAATCAAACATCAAAGCCGAAGTGCGCGCTGGCAAACCCGTCAAACAGGCTGTTGCGATTGCGTATTCAGTAAAACGCGCGGCTTCAAAAAAGAAGTGATGATTTAGTTAATAAAAGACGAGAAAATGCCACAAGCGCCGCACGAACCGACTGATAACCTGCGTAAGCAAGCTGAAGAAGCTGCTGGACTCGGCTTGCCGCAGGATCAGATCGCGGCTCTTATGGGCATTTCGCACCCTACTTTGCGCAAATACTACGAAACTGAATTGGCAATCGGTAAAGCTAAAGCGAGCGCATCGATTGCCAATACGCTTTTTAACAAAGCGCAAAACGGCGATACAACCGCGCTGATTTGGTGGACAAAAGCGCAAATGCGTTGGTCTGAAACGCAAAAGCAGGAAATCATGGGCGAAGGCGGCGGCCCGTTGTTGCAAAGCATTAATGTCAGTTTTGTAAAGCCAGCCGAACCCACAGATGGATGACGTCGCTGGCGCAATTGCCAACGCTGAATTCCCGATCAAGCTGCAATGTTTGTTTGAACCCGCGCAGTCGCGTTACCGCGTGCTGTATGGCGGTCGCGGCGGCGCTAAATCGTGGGGCGTAGCGCGTGCGCTGTTGATTAAGGGCGCGCAACGACCGCTGCGCGTGCTGTGCGCGCGCGAATTTCAAACGTCAATTAAAGACTCTGTACATAAGCTGCTGTGCGATCAGATTGAATCGCTTGGACTAGGCTTGTTCTACGAAATTACACAGGCGTCAATTCGAGGCCGTAACGGTAGCGAATTCTTTTTTGCTGGCCTAAAAAACAACACGACAAACATTAAGTCATTTGAAGGCATTGACGTGTGTTGGGTCGAAGAAGCACAAAGCGTCAGCGCGCGGTCGTGGGACATTTTGATACCTACGATACGCAAGCAGGGCAGCGAAATATGGGTCACGTTTAACCCCGAGCTTGAAACTGACGAAACGTATCAACGATTTGTTATTTCTCCGCCGCAAGATGCTGTGGTGCAAAAGATTAACTGGTCTGACAACCCGTGGTTGCCAGACACTTTATTTATGGAAAAAGAAACGCTCAAAAACCGTGATCCTGAGCGTTATGCAACCGTCTGGGAAGGTGTTTGCCGTCAAACCGTAGATGGCGCTGTGTTTGCAAAAGAAATGCAAAGCGCAGAGCTTGAAGGGCGCATTACGCGCGTCAAGTACGATCCAGCTAAACCCGTACACGCAGTGTTTGATCTAGGATTTGCAGACTCTACGGCCATTTGGTTTGTGCAATATATCGGCATGGAAACGCGTCTAATCCGTTATCTCGAAGACAGCCAGCAAACAATGAGCTATTACCTGTCGAAAATGCAGACGTTTGGCTATGTTTACGACACACTGTGGTTGCCGCACGACGCAGAGAACAAAACGCTTGCTGCCGCCGGTCGCTCAATCGACGATATTGTGCGCGCAGCTGGCTATAAAACCCGCATTATCCCGCGCACGCCGATTGCAGATAGCTTGAACGCAGCGCGCACGATTTTCCCAAACTGTTGGTTTGACCGCGAAAACTGCGCTGACGGGCTGGCGTGTTTGCGCCATTATCGCTATGAGGTCAACCCCGACACGCAGCAGTTTAGTAAGACGCCGCTGCACGATCATTACTCGCACGGTGCTGACGCGTTTCGTTACATCGGACTAATGGTCAGCGAGCCGCGCCGCGCGCCGCGCCGTAAAACGGCTGGAACTTTCGTTGTGCAATCGGGTTGGATGGGATAAACTCACATTATGAGGGCATAAATGAATTCTCAATTCGACAACGACGAACGAATAGCTGATGCGATTAAATTTCTGCGTTTGTGCATTGACGCCGAGAGCAATAATCGTATGGAAGGTCTCGAAGACCTTAAATTCGCTGCTGGCGATCAATGGCCAGTCGAAATCCAATCAAGCCGCAATCTAGAATCGCGCCCCTGTCTTACGATCAATAAAATTGATGCGTACATAAGACAAATTACTAATCAGCAGCGTCAGCAACGGCCGCGCATCCGCGTGCATCCTGTCAACAATCAAGCTGACAAAAAGATTGCCGACGTGTTGCAGGGCATCACGCGCCACATTGAAGTAAACAGCAACGCTGACGATGCGTATGACAACGCGTTTGACTACGCTGTGCGTATGGGTTGGGGCTATTGGCGCGTTGTGACTGATTACACGCGCGAAGATTCGTTCGATCAAGAGATTTATATCCAGCAGATTGACAATCCGTTTACGGTTTATTTTGACCCAAATTCTGTGTTGCCAGACGGCTCAGACGCAGAGCGTTGCATTATCACGACTGTGATGCCCAAAGCCGTGTTTCGTGAGCAATATCCCGGCGCAGACGATGGCAGCAACTTTATGCCGCGCGGCACTGGCGATTCAAGCGCCGAATGGGTCACAAAAGAAGATGTGCGCGTGTGTGAATACTTTTACACAGAACGCAAGCGCGCTAAATTGGTCATGCTGTCAGACGGCACTAGCGCGTTCGAGGAAGACCTGCCAAGCGCAGAAACGCTTGCACTAGCTGGCATTACGATTCTTGAAAAGCGCGATTCGTATCGCAAGCAAATCAAGTGGGTTAAGCTGACCGCAATGGAAGTGCTGGATTCAAAAGATTGGCCGGGTCGTTACATTCCAATCGTTCCGTGCTACGGACAGCAGCTCATTATTCAAGACAAGCGCAAAAAGTACGGCATCACGCGCTTTGCTAAAGACCCGCAGCGCATGTATAACTTTTGGTCGACCTCAATGACTGAAAGCGTTGCGCTTGCGCCTAAAGCAAAATGGCTGTTGGCTGAGGGTCAAGACGAAGGCCACGAAACCGATTGGGCGATGGCGAATATCAAGTCGACGCCAGTTTTGCGTTATAAACAAACTGACATTGACGGCCGCGTAGCGCCAGCACCGACTCGCTTGCAACCCGAGCCACCACCAACTGGCATTATGACTGCGGCTGCGCAAATCAGTAATGATTTGCAAACTGTGATTGGCATTTTTGATCCCAATCAGATGCCGACAGGCAATTTGTCTGGCAAAGCAATTAACGGCCAACAGCAGCAAATCGATTTGTCAACGTTTCACTACTACGACAATTTGACGCGCTCAATTCGTCACACAGGCAAAATTATTCTTGATTTAGTGCCTAAGATTTACGACGCGCAGCGCGTTATGCGTATCATTGGCGATGATGGTCAGCCCGATCTAGTGACAATCAACGAGCAAAAGCGCGACGATACTGGCGCAATCGTGCAGATTTTAAACAACGTTACTGTTGGCGAATACGACGTTGTGATGGACACTGGACCCGGCTATCAATCAAAGCGCATACAAGCAGTCGAGGCGATGATGCCGATGATGCAGAATCAAGAGCTATTTAACATTGCTGGCGACTTGATGTTTAGAAACATGGATTTCCCCGGCGCCGAAGTGATCGCAGATCGTTTGGCCGCGCTTAATCCTATGGCGCAAATTGACGAAAAATCAGACGTGCCGCCACAAGCGCAAATGCAGCTTGCGCAGCAGAAAAAGATGATGCAAGACATGCAGCAACAGCTGCAAGCAGCGCAGCTTGAGATCAACAATCGCGGTCAAGTCGCGCAAATTAAAGAAGATGGCGCAACTAAGCGCAAGCTGATGGAAGTGACCAGCAAAGCGCACAATACTGAAACGATGGCTGAGGTCAAAGTTAACGATCAAAACACGCGCGCAGTGACGAGCCAAAACAAAACTGAAATTGACGCAATTGTGCAGCTATTGCTGCATCACATGGACACAGGTCGTTTATTGCAAGAGATTGAGCGACGCAACGCAGAGCAATATAAATATGCACAAGCGGCATCCAGCGACATAGATCAAGGTCAAAACCCGCTTATGCAGTAAGAAACAAACGCTACCAATGGCTTTCATTGGGTTAATTCTTGGAGTGCATTTCCATGCAAGCAGCGACAGAAGCACAACAGCCTAGACAGGCTGATATGGTTGTAACTAGTGAAAATTTGGCTGAATTTGCCGCACAGCGTTTAGGTTTAGCTGCTGATGATGCTCCTGCTGAGGCTGTTGATGGCGATGCGCCTGAAACAGAGCCGGCGGTTGAAGCAAACAGCGAGAGTGAATCTGACAAAACGGAAGAAAAGGCCAGCCCGACAGAGGAAAAGAAACAGAATCCTAAACTTGAGAAACGTTTTTCAGAGCTAACAAAGCAGCGCGAGCAAGCCCGTCAAGAAGCGGCACGCGAGCGCGAAGCGCGTGAAGCACTGGAAGCACGCTTAAAAACTCTTGAAGCAAAGAATCAGCCAAATGCACAAGCTGATGTTTTGGATCAAGAGCCAAAACCTGAGCAATTTCAAGATGCTTTTGAGTACGCAAAAGCGTTGGCAGAATTCTCAGCCGAGCGTGCGCTACAACAGAGAGACAAACAGGAAGCTGAAGCAAAAGCGCAAGCCGAACGGGACAAGGTGTTAAAAACGTGGTCCGATCGGATTCAAGCGACTAAGGCTGAAATTCCGGATTTCGACGATATGGTCGCATCAAGCGAAGTCGCAGTAAGCGACGCAGTGCGCGATGCGATTTTAGAAAGTGAAGCAGGACCTAAAATTCTGTATCACTTAGCGGAAAATCCCGAAATCGCAGAAAAGATTGCGGGTTTGTCTACGGTAAGCGCGTTACGAGAGATTGGGAAACTGGAGGCTCGGTTCGAAAAACAAGACGAACCGAAGCGCAAAGAAACTGTCGCGGCGCGCAGTAAAGCACCCGCACCGATTAGTCCGTTAAAGGCGAGTGGCAAAAGTGCAGACGTAGCTGTGGATAACAATGGAGAATTTCACGGAACTTATGCACAATGGCGTGAAGCTCGCAAAGCCGGTCGAATTCGGTAAAACTTAATTTTTTAATAAGGAAATATCGTGGCCAATAATTTATTGACTATTAGCAAAATTACTAATGAGGCCTTAATGGTTCTCGAAAACGAACTGACTTTCACGTCAGAAGTCGATCGCAACTATGACGATCAGTTTGCAGTCGTTGGCGCCAAAATCGGCAACACTGTGAACGTTCGCCGTCCGGGTCGCTTTATCGGAACAACCGGTCCTGCGCTCAACATTGAGGACTTTAACGAGACGAGCGTGCCTGTTACTCTCAGCACGCAATTCCACGTTGACACTCAATTTACGACGCAAGATTTGGCTTTGTCGTTAGACATGTTTAGTGATCGTGTGCTGAAGCCCGCTGTTGCTGCTATTGCTAACAAAGTCGACCGCGACGGTTTGGTGCTTGCTAAAAACAACACCGCGAACATCGTCGGCACTGCTGGCACGCCGCCCACTGGCTTAATCACTTACTTGACCGCTGGCGCGTATCTGGACGCTGAAGGCGCACCGCGCGATGGTCGTCGTTCGTGCATTATCGAGCCGTTTACTTCTGCGACGATTGTCGACAGCTTGAAGGGTTTGTTTGTGCCGTCTGACGTGATTGGCAAGCAGTATCAAAAAGGCTTGATGGGTCGTGACTCAGCTGGCATGAACTGGAAGATGGACCAAAACGTTGTGTCCCATACCTTTGGTTCGTACTCGACCGCAACGTTGGCGTGCGCGACCACGACCGGAACTGGTTTCTTGAGCACCGGCTGGGCGTCGACTTCGACGATTGCTTTGACTGCCACGACCGCAACTGCTGGTCTGAAGCAAGGTGACGTGATCCAGATCGCCAACGTGTTTGCTGTCAACCCACAGAACCGTCAAGCGTATGGCTCGAACAAATTGCGCAACTTTGTTGTGCAAGCTGACGTGACTGTTGCGACTTCTAGCACGACCTCAGTGATCGTTTCACCTGCTGTTATCACTGCCGGTCAATTCCAGAACGTGACGATTTCGTCGACTTCGGCCACTGCTGCTGTGACCCCGTTCAACCAAACCGGCACCGTTTCGCCGCAGAACATTATCATGCACCGCAATGCGTTTACTGTTGCGATGGCTGATCTTGAGCTGCCAGAAGGTGTGCATTTCGCTGGTCGCGCAAGCGACAAAGAATTGGGCATGTCGATCCGCGTTGTTCGTCAATACACGATCAACAACGACAGCATCCCAACGCGTTTGGACGTTCTGTACGGTTGGGCGCCGCTGTACCCTGAACTTGCTTGCCGCGTCGCGGCTTAATCGCCCATAACCTAGAAAGGAACCGACAAAATGTCTAATCCCGGACCAGCATCAACACAAACAATTCACCCGAGCAATCTTGCTACCAATCAGGCGATCCGTCTGTTGGCCAGCGCGAGCGCAGTGCCAATTTCGGCAACGGGCGATTCGATTGTGACTTTGCAGATCAACAATACCAGCTCATACTGCGTGCAAAACGTGGCGATCACCAACGCTAACAAAGACGTTAGCAGCGGCGCGCTTGCAATTTGGACCGGCGTGAACGGTACTGGCACTGAAATCGTGACGAACGCAACGCTGACTAGCAACACTAGCGCTACTTACGTGACGAACGCAACCGTTGTGTCTGCTACCAAAAACGTGAATTTGTCTGCTCAAACGTTGTATGTCAAAGTGGGCACTGCCGTATCTGGCGGAACCGTTGACATTTTCGTTTACGGCTACGACTTTTCAGAGTTTTAATCCCGTGCAGTAAAAAACCGGCTCGCCGCAAGGCGGGTCGGTTTTCTGTTTACCCGCGAAGGATAAATAAATGGTTAATACATCGGTCATTCGGGTCAGCGGCAAAACCTACGCGCTTGATCTGACTACATCTGCAAGCTCTGCGCTTTTAATTGAAGCAAATACAAACGATCAAACAAACTACGTGCAGCTTTTAAACACCGGAACCGGCGTTGCGGCTGTGACGTTTTCAAATTCAAGCACTGTGGCAACGCCAGCTGTGCCAACTACGGGCACTGGCAGCACGTCTTACGTTTTACCAGCTTCGATGAATTATCCTGTGCTTATTGCTGCGCCAAAAGCGCCGTTTTACATCAAAGGCATTTCATCGGGCACAAACACGCTTTACATTACTGCTGCACAAGCTGACTAAGGCTGCATAATGTCGAATGATACGGCGAAAACCAGTACGATTAATATCGTACCGGTTCAGGGTATTTTTAATGAAGATCACACGCCCGTTACCTTAATCGGTCCTGCGGGAACGCCGTTTTTTGCACCAGTAAATCCGCTACAAAGCGGATTGCACATTACAGACAGCACAATTGATAGCTCAACGATTGGCGCAACCACGCCGTCAACGGGCAATTTTACAAACATTAGCACTACGACGGGCACGATTTCATCTGCTCCTAGCGGTCCGACTTCAATTGTCAATCAGGCTTACGTTGATGCTATTGCGCAGGGTTTGAGCTTTAAACAACCCGCTTTAGTCGGCACAACTGTCAATATTGCTAGTTTGTCTGGCTTGCTAACAATTGATGGCATTACGGTCGCAGCTGGTGATCGTGTATTAGTCAAAAATCAAGCAACAGCGTCAGAAAACGGGATTTATGTCGCTGCTACTGGCGCGTGGTCGCGCTCAAGCGACGCAAACACGTGGGATGAATTGCTTGCTGCGTATTTATTTTTGCTAAAAGGCTCAACGCAAGGCGGCAGCGCGTGGGTTTCAACTACGCAACCCGGCGGCACTTTGGGCGTTACTGCGGTTACATTTGTGCAATTTGCAAACACTGCTGTTTACACGGCGGGCACAGGTTTAACGCTTACTGGCTATCAATTTAGCATCACAAACACAGGCGTCACTGCTGCATCAGTCGGTTCTGCGTCAAAAACGCTAACCGCAACAGTTAATGCGCAAGGTCAATTGACTGCGCTTGCTGACACGTCAATTGCAATTGCTAATACTCAAGTGTCCGGTTTGGGCACAATGTCAACGCAAGATGCAAATAACGTCGCAATTACTGGCGGCGCAATTGATGGCACAACAATTGGTTCAACAAGCGCAACGACCGTAAAAGGCACAACAGTTACTGCGACGACGCAGTTTACGGGACCGGGTACGGGTTTAACTGGCACTGCAACCGTTTTAAACATTGGTGGAAATGCTGCAACCGCAACAACCGCGACCACAGCAACGACTGCTGGCAAAGCGACAAACATTGCCGGCGGCACTGCGGGATCGTTGCCGTATCAAAGCTCGACTGACAACACAACATTTTTAGGAATTGGCACGACGGGTCAAGTGCTAACGGTTTCAGCCGGCGCACCGTCGTGGTCAAACCTATCAAGCTCTGCTGTTACTAGTTTTAGCGCCGGCACAACCGGCTTTACTCCTAGCGCGGGTACTAGTGGCGCTGTTACTTTGGCTGGAACACTAGCCACAACAAACGGTGGCACGGGTTTAACGTCTTTTACGTCGAGCGGTGCAGTCTATGCTACCAGCACGTCTGCGCTCACGACAGGCACGCTTCCCGTCGCTTCTGGCGGTACTGGCGTTACAAGCTCAACAGGCTCGGGCAGCGTCGTATTAAATACTAGCCCGACGTTAGTTACCCCAATTTTAGGAACGCCAACATCTGCAACGCTGACAAACGCGACAGGTTTACCATTAAGCACCGGCGTTACTGGTACGTTGCCGATTGCCAATGGCGGTACAAATGGCACAGCCACACCGACAGCTGGCGCTGTGGCGTATGGCACAGGCACTGCATACGCATTTAGCACTGCTGGAACAGCCGGCCAATTTTTGCAGTCTAATGGCTTGAGCGCGCCAACGTGGGCAACGCCAGTCAGTTATGCGTCGGTCACAGATGACACGACAACCGCGACAGCGCGTTATCCGTTATTTGCAAATCAAACGACGGGCAATTTAGTTACAGAATACGTTAGCTCAACAAAGCTGCAATATGTGCCGTCAACCGGCGTGTTTACGGCCACATCGTTTAGCGGTGCTGGTACTGATTTGACGGGCACAGCGTCTGGTTTATCAATTGGCGGCAACGCAGCAACAGCAACGTCTGCAACAAGTGCGACAACCGCAACCAACATCGCGGGCGGTTCTGCCAATCAAATCCCATATCAAACAGGTGCTGGCGCAACAAGTTACATTACGGCGCCGACTGTTTCAAGCACAACGCTAACGTGGAACGGTTCTGCATTTACGTGGGCAGCTGGCGGTGGCGGCACAACTATTACGCTATCAGACGATACAACGACAAACGCAACGCGTTATCCGTTATTTGCGGCTACAACAAGCGGCACTGTTAGCACAGAATATGTCAGCTCGACAAAGCTGAATTACAATCCGTCTACGGGCGAATTTAAATCGCCAGAAATCGTTGCAAGCAACGGCATTATCGTAAACAGCACTTCTGTTAGCGCAAATTACACAATCGGCGTCGGATTCAACGCGCATAGTGTCGGGCCGATCACAATTAATAGCGGTGTGGCCGTAACCGTATCTTCTGGACAAAGGTGGCTAGTCTTATGAGTATTATTACAGCGGGCACAGGTTCATCAAATCCAATTGTCATTACAGGCAACACGGATGGAACGCTTGTTTTAAAGACAAACGACACAGGCGGCGGCGGCACAACGGCGGTAACGCTTGATACAAGCCAAAACGCTACGTTTGTCGGTAAGGTGGCATCTGCCTCATCGTTAATTCTTGCGTCTAACGGCACAACAACTGCCGTAACGATTGATACCGCACAGAGCTTAAACTTGTCTGGCGCTTACACCGAGGCCGTGGTTGCTATTGGTAACAGCAGCACATCCAAAACATTGTCGCTTGCATCAGGCACGTTTCAGACCGTGACAATGACGGGTAACTGTACGTTTACGATGCCCACTGCTGTGGCTGGCAAATCATTTATCTTAATTGTTAGCACCGGCTCGGGTGGTTTTTCTGGCACGTTTACGAGCGTCAAGTGGCCTGCCAACACCGCGCCTACGCTGACTACAACCGCATCACGTTGGGACATTTTGTCATTCTTTAGCGACGGAACAAACTGGTACGGCGCTTTCCAACAGGCATACCAATAATATGTTTGCAGCAAAAGACCTGTTTTTTGATAGCAATACTGGCGGCTATCAGATTAGCCGCAGCGTTCGCTTGCGTTCGTCTGCTTCGGCTTACTTTCAAAGAACACCAGCCGCCTCCGGTAACAGGCAAACTTATACTTGGTCTGGGTGGGTAAAAAGAGGTCTTGTTGCTGCGGGGACTTATTACGCCCTTTTTACCGCAGGGCAAGTTACTGGTGGTGATGATGGCTTGTTTTTTGATACAACAGCTGGCGCACTTTATTTCACGCCCGATCAAGGTGCAACATCAACACTTATTTCTTCGTCTGTATACCGTGATCCAAGCGCGTGGTATCACATTGTGCTTGCTGTGGACACTACACAGGCAACATCTACAAACAGAATTAAAATATATGTTAACGGGGTGCAACTCACTTCGTTTTCAACAGCCACATATCCAGCACAAAACTTAAATTCTACTTTTATGAACACAGCGAATATACATCGCATCGGTGCTCATACAAACGCTGGTTTTTATTTTGACGGCTACCTAACCGAAATCAACTTCATCGACGGTCAGGCTTTAACGCCATCATCGTTCGGCGCAACCAGCACGACAACTGGCGTGTGGGGGCCGACTAAATACACCGGAACGTATGGCACAAATGGCTTTTATCTGAACTTCTCGGATAACAGCAACAACACTGCTACGACTATTGGTAAGGACTCAAGCGGCAACGGCAACAACTGGACACCAAATAACATCTCGGTGACTACTGGCGCAACCTACGATTCAATGGTTGATACGCCAATACCATATGGTTCGGACACTGGAGCTGGTGGTGAGGTGCGTGGGAATTATGCTGTATTAAATCCGCTTGCATTGGGCAGTACTGTAACTTTATCAAACGGCAATTTAACAATGACAGAGGTTGGCACATACGCCACCACAGTTTCTACAATTGCCATGACTAGCGGCAAATGGTATGCAGAAATGACCGTCGGGTCTAATACTTATGGCGGAACGATTGGAATTGCAAAACTAGGTTACGCGCCAACATCTCGATTAGGCTTTCAAGCAAACACATGGTCATATAACAATGACGGTGGTTTGTATTACAACAGTTTAACACTTGCAATGGTTTCATCATATACAACTGGAGACGTAATTGGGATTGCTTTTGATGCAACCAATTTGACAATTTCTTTTTATAAAAATAACACTTTACAAACAACACAATATACATCTGCAAATTCCGGATTAACTGCGGGTGAATTTTATTTTGCAACCGGGCACATTAATAGCACATCAAACTGGAATTTTGGGCAACGCGCTTTTAGCTACACTGCGCCATCCGGTTATCAAGCACTTTGTACTCAAAACATCACAACGCCGACGATTGCGAATGGTGCGGGGTATATGGCGGCTACGTTGTATACGGGTACAGGCTCAAGTCGGACGATTGCTAACACAATTGGCTCTGCGTCATTTCAACCTGATTTTGTTTGGGTAAAAGGCAGAAGTGGTGCAACAGACCATGCGCTATATGACTCTGTTCGTGGTGTGCAAAAACAGTTAGAGAGCAACACAACAACAGCAGAGACAACAGAGACAACAGGCTTAACTGCGTTTGGTAGCACGGGCTTTACTGTTGGTGCGCTGGCTCAAATGAACACCAATACGGCTACTTATGTCGGTTGGCAATGGCTTGCCGGTGCTGGCTCATCGTCATCCAATACGGATGGCAACAGAACATCCACTGTTAGCGTTAACCAAACCGCTGGGTTTAGTGTTGTTACATGGACGTTTTCTACGTCAGCTACCAACACCATCGGTCACGGCTTGGGTGTTGCGCCTAGCTTTATTATTGTGAAAGACCGTTCGGCGGCTGTGAATTGGGATGTGTATCACGTTTCGTTGGGTTATACGCAACGGCTTATCTTAAACAGCACTGGCGGGGCGGTGGCTGGATATTTTGCGGCAGCACCAACTAGCACCGTGTTTTCGATGACAACGGCAGCATATACAAACAACGACAATATCGTTGCCTATTGCTTCGCCGCTATTGCTGGCTACAGCGCGTTTGGTTCGTACACTGGTAACGGTTCGACAGATGGGCCTTTTGTGTTTACTGGGTTTAGACCAAGATTTATTATGATTAAACGCACCGATTCAGCAGATGACTGGATTATGATGGATTCTTCTAGAAGCACCTACAATGTGGCGATATTGACTTTGTATGCAAATGGAAACTATGCAGAAGATTCAAATGTTACAAACAGGGCAGAAGATTTCTTGTCTAACGGTTTTAAAATCCGCTCTAGTCCTGTTTACATCAATGCTTCGGGTGGCACTTATGTGTACGCCGCCTTTGCTGAAAACCCATTTAAGTACGCTCTTGCGAGGTAATTATGTTTTATCGTGCCGCATCTAACCAATACATTAACGAAGGGCAGTCGTTTGAAATTGACGGCACTGCTTATCCACAGAATTGGCTGAACCTGACTACGCCGGAAGAAAAAGCCGCGCTTGGTTTGCAAGAAGTGACAGACGCAAACGCACCAGAAGATGACCGTTTTTACTGGGTCAGCAGCGAACTTAATGGCGCTGTGCGTACTTACACAAATACGCCAAAAGATTTAGCTGGATTAAAAACACAGTGGGTTACAAGCATTAACGCTACTGCGTATAGTTTGTTGCTGCCATCTGATTGGATGATTGTTAAAGCCACAGAAACCGGCACGCCTGCCCCCGCTGATTGGCTGGCTTATCGCGCCGCTGTACGCACGGCCGCAGGGCATGCAATCACTGCAATCAATGCGGCTGCGGGTGTTGCCGCGCTACAAGCAGCAATTGTTGTGGAATGGCCGCACGACCCTAATTACAAGGCACAATAATGGCCACAACAATTGACGGAAGCACAGGCGTTACTTTCCCTGCGGGTGGCACTGGCAACCCTGCGGGCACTGTTGTTGGAACGACTGATACGCAGACATTAACCAATAAAAGTATTGCCGCATCTCAGCTTACAGGAACAATTGCTGCTGCTAGATTGCCTACTGGGTCTATATTGCAGGTGTTGCAAACAGTTAAAACAGATACTTTTGTTAGTAGCGCAACAGTTACAGATACCGCTGTAACGGGATTGACTGTATCAATTACTCCAACTAGTTCATCTAACAAAATACTTGTTGTTTGTAATCTGGGTATTGCGGCTGAAAATGCTCAAGGCGGTGCTGCTAAATTAACAAGAACCATTGGTGCTAGTACGACGCAGTTATCTTTAGCAGATGCAGCAGGTTCTCGTTCAAGAGGTTCGTTTGCTGGTAGTGCTTATCGAGGTTCTGCTGCGGGTTATTTACTGATGATGCTGCATCAAAGTTTAACTTATTTAGATTCTCCAGCAACAACATCAGCAATTACTTATGGTGTGCAAGTTTCCAGTATTACTGTAGGAACGTACATAAACAGAACTGGCTCTGATACTGATGCGGCAGATATGTATAGAGGTGTTAGTTACATAACAGTCATGGAGATTGCGGCGTGATTGATTTAACCAAACCATTATTTGCTTTATACCCAACCGCAAAATGGACATTAAATGGCGATACCTATGATGGCCTTACGTGGTTATCTGAAGACATAGTAAAACCGACAGAGCAAGAGTTGCTTGATTGGGTTGACCCAAATGCGTACAAAGCGAAACGATCCGCAGAATACCCACTTATTACAGATTACCTAGATGGCATAGTCAAAGGTGACCAAGCGCAGGTGCAAGCGTACATTGACGCATGTCTCGCTGTAAAAGCTAAGTACCCAAAACCATAAAACGGTGACATTGACATAAGGATTTTTATGGCCACTTTTGATTGGAAAATATTAGAAATTTCAGCCGAAAACGACGTAATTACGCACGCCAAATATCACGTCACGGCAAAGGAAGATGATTGCACAGTAGAAACTGAGGGCAACTGGTGGTTTAATGAGCCAAAAGAGAACGTGCCATTTCTTGAGGTCACCGAGCAAATGGTCGCGCAATGGATTGAACAAGAAGCTGTGCGCGACGGGATTTCTATTATAAAATCTAATCTGGAAGATCAACTGGCGTCTTTACAGTCAAGACGAACTGTTGTCCCCCCGTGGAAACCACAGATTTTCAAGGCATTTGGGGCATAAATGACACAGCCAATTGATATTATCAGCCGCGCTTTAAAAGATATTGGCGCGCTTGAGGCGGGCGAAACGCCCACGCCAGAAGCTGCGCAAGACGCGTTCGACATGCTAAATGACATGATCGATCAGTGGTCGAACGAATCAATGATGATCTACTACAAAAGTGAGATCATTTTCCCGACTACGCAGAATCAAATCCAATACACGATTGGACCCGGTGGGCAGGTCGGCGCGAGCTTTACAGGCTCAATTAGCGGTACAACGCTAACGGTCACGGCAATTGCATCAGGCGCGCTGGCTATTGGTCAAACGATTTCTGGCACTGGCGTCACGTCGGGCACAACAATCGTTGGCTTTGTTTCTGGCGCAGGTGGCAACGTAAACGAAGCCGGCACATACACAGTTAGCGTATCGCAAACTGTTGCAAGCACAACAATTTCAGCTTACTACCAACGCCCATTAGCGATCACGTCTGCTTTTGTGCGTGTGACTACAACAAGCAACGGCGCGCCAATCTACGGCGGCGGTTTGGATTATCCAGTAGCAGTTTTAAACGTCGATCAGTATGCGGTAATCGGTCTTAAATCCCTTAACGGTCCGTGGCCAAAAGCGTTGTATTACATGCCAGCTGAGACATTGGGAACGATTTACCTATGGCCAAACCCGGCGCAGGGCGAAATGCACCTGTTCGCCGATACCGTCTTTGCGCGTTACAACACGCTTTATGACACATTCGCCCTGCCACAAGGTTACATGATGGCCCTGCGCTGGTGTTTGGCTGAACGATTAATGCCGATGTACGGTAAAGCGTCGCAAACGCAAATTCAAATGATTACTGCATTTGCTGCGCAAGGAAAAGCAACCGTTAAACGCACGAATATGCGACCGCCACAAGTGGCCACGTACAACGACGTGTTGATTTCTGGCAAACGTAAAGATGCGAGCTTTATTCTGCACGGTGGGTTTGTGTAATGGCTGATTTCGGCTTTGTCGGTCCAAGCTACGAAGCGCCTTCTATTTATCAAGAAGGACAGGAATGCATTAATTGGCGCCCTGAAATTGATCCGCTAAAGCAGGGCGGCGAACGCGGCGTTGTGTCGCTATATCCGACGCCGGGTTTGACTCCGAAAACCGTGTTTCAAAACACACAAGAAGTACGCGGTTTGCGCACTGTATCTGGCGGCGCGCAATTAGTCGCAGTCGTTGGTGCTTACGTTTACGTAATGACTTCTGACTTTATCCCTAAAATGGTCGGGCAATTACTCACGACTACA
>Ga0114966_10002296_pt1 | contig 17062 bp, 11 predicted proteins | sample M_130207_XF_Meta_FD_87029 | JGI IMG/M metagenome (GOLD analysis project Ga0114966, IMG submission 87029) | Freshwater microbial communities from Lake Montjoie, Canada to study carbon cycling - M_130207_XF_MetaG | ecosystem: Environmental > Aquatic > Freshwater > Lake | place: Lake Montjoie...
AGTCACGTGCTTCGGGCCAGATTCCCCGACGGTTCAGCTGTGCCACACGGTCACCGAACGGGCAGCCTTCGTAGTGCAGCACTTCCCAGCCACCAGCCGACACCGGGATGTCGTCGGGCAGTTCGGACTCAAGTAACGGCGTGAACACGGGGCAGCAGTTGCACCCCATCCCCCGAAGGGTTCGACGCATCTTGGTGTGGTCCTGCTTCGCCGTGGACACCCGGCTGCTGCAGCGTCGGTTCCTGGGTGTGGGCTTCTTCATGACAGCACCCCCAGCGTGCCCAGCTGCTGTGGGCACCAACACGAAGCCGGCGAGCACGCAACGGGGCAACTGGTTCGGGTCAGCCCCGAACACCCAGCGAGTACGGTGTGCGTCGTTCGAGCGCTTGCGACGGCGTCGAAGTGACCGGGGGTGACCTGAAGGGGTCGCCCCCGGTGCGTTTCAGTCGGCAGCATCGGTGCCCCCGATCAGCGCCAGAACTTCGAGACTGTTCAGGCGTGTGCAGCGACCGACCTTGTACCGGGTGAGCTTGCCCCGTGCGATCAGTGCGTAGATCGTCTGTCGGGTGACGTTCAGTGCGTCAGCGGCCTGTAGGACGGTCCACGCTTCAGGTGCACGGGTTGCCGTAGGGGATGCGTTGGGCATGGGTGAAGAACCTTTCGGTCATTCACGTTCGGCCTCACGACGTGACCTGTCGGGCTGTTGACCCCGACCGGCTTGCGTGCACTTCAGCACCCGGCGTTGTACGGCAGCGTACAACAGGGGTGCTTCAGGATTGTGGCGTGCGACCCGATGCAGCCACCAGCCGTGCGACGTCCACCTGCTGTAGACGGTGGCGGGGGCACCATGCCTGCACTGGTGACAAGTCGGTCAGTTCGTCCAGCCACTCGCCCCACAGCGCACGCCCGGCGTGCTTGGCTGCATCCCGACCGGCCAGCGACTGCAGCCGTTTTGCTTCTTCGGATGTGACGTTGTCATCCCGGCGTCCCATCACGACCAGCGCAAGCCCCAACGGGTGCACGACCACAGCGGCCAGCAGCAGCTTGCACCGGGAGCAGAAGTGTCGGGCTTTGGGTGACGCAGGGGGGAAGAACGGAAACCCCCCGACCGACAGCCGGTCGAAGACTGTCATGTCGACCCAACCCTTCGACGTCTGCACCCGTTCGGGTCGGGGTGTGCTGCTGCCTTCGACGGTGAACCAGCTCGGGAACATTCCGTGGGGCAGGTCACGGTCAGCACGACTCATGACAAGGCACCCCCCATGACACGACGGGCAGCGTCGGCAGTGGGCGACAGCTGGTGCCGGTACACCTGTTGCACCATTCGGGTGCCCACGTGCCCCAGCACGTCGGCTATGTCTTCCATGCGTGCGCCCTGTTCGCTCATGATCGACGTTGCCGTGTGCCGAAGGTCGTACAGGCGCACGGGGGGCAGTCCTGCAGCGTCCAGCAGCTTGGTGAACGAACGTCGGACGTTCGACGGGTTCAGGGGTGTGCCGGCTTCGCTGGTGAACACCACCCCCGGCCAGTCCTTCGACCACACGAAGCCGGCCTTCAGCCGTTCGGCAGCCTGACGGGCCTTCCATGCCGACAGCGACGCCGTGACCGACGGGGGTGCCCCGACGCTTCGCCGGCTTCGCTCAGTCTTCAGCAGGTCGTCCACCACCGGGCTGCCGGCGACCATCTTCAGCGAACGTCGGACGTGCACCACCCCGTGCTCGAAGTCGACGTCATCCCAGTGCAGCCCCAGCGCTTCGCCGGGGCGCAGTCCCAGTGTGACCAGCACACGCCACAACGGGTGCAGCCGGTCGTCCTTCGATGCATCCAGCAGACGCTGGGCTTCGGGTACCGACAGTGCGTGCCCCCGTGGTGTGGTGCGTGCAGCAGCCGGCAGTTCGACAACCCTTCCGACGTTCTTAGCAACCAGTCCCCGGCGCTCACCCCATGCCAGTGCCTGACTGAGCACGCTTCGCATCTTCACCAGCGAAGCCCTGGACATGCCACCGTCACGCTTCCCACGTTCCGGTGTCGCTGCCAGACGGTCGAATACGGCTTCGACGTGGTCGGGGGTCAGCGTGCGAACACGCTTCGACCCCAGTTCTTGGCACAGCACGTCAATGGCCCAGCGATAGCCGGCCACCGTTCGAGCGCTCACCTGTCGGGACGGCAGTGCACGTTCCTGCCAACGGTGAAGCAGGTCCCGAACGGTCAGGTTGCCGTCACCCCGGTCGGTGCCGGCGTGCAGCTCAGTTATCAGTGCGTCCAGCTTGCGCCGGGCTTCTGTCTTCGCAGTCGCAATGCTTCGCTTGTCGGTTCCTGCCGGCGTCACCACCACACGGTGGCGTGCACCTTCGACCTTCACGACCCCAACCCAACGCCCCGACCCCTTGCTGGCGTCCCACTGCAGCGACCCCTGACCCTTGGTGTTAGCCATCTGACCTTCTCCATGAATGCTGGGGGGTCCTTTGGGGGGTCCTTTGTGTCGCATCCTGTTCGGGCAGGGTGTGAGTACTGAAACCCCCGAAAACCCCTTGATACATGCACAATCATAGACGACGGCTGACAATCGTTTACGCCGTGGCACCCCATGGCATGGAGAAGGTCAGGGGTTCGATTCCCCTCAGCTCCACAAAGAAAGCCCTGCTCAGAGGCCACGAACGTGGTTGATGGGCAGGGCTTCTCCCGTTCCGGGGGCCGTTGGGCCAATGTTGTATACCCACGTATCTTTGACGGTATACGGAGTCAACAACCACAGACGGTGGTTGCCGCCGGTCGTGCACGTCGGGTTCCTCGAGGCACAACTCTGACCAAACCGCTGCTGCTCAAGCGGCCCGTCTACATCCGCTTAGGCGGGGTCAGCGATGCAGAGATTATTCCGGTGATCTGTCCGGGCAATGGTCCGGTATTGCCGAGTTCGCTGATTGGGTGTTCGCAGCCGGTGTCGGTGTATGACCTCGTCGTAGTGTGAGCGCATGGAGGCTCAAGCAGACCTTCGATTGCTGGAGGCACCGCTCCTGAGCAGTGCCGAAGTGTCGGCTTCACCGTGCCCGGTACCGGCAGCAACTGGCGTGTACGGCTGGTGGTTCTCCGAGATTCCCGACGGCGTCCCAACCGACCAGACCCTCCTACACGCGATCCAACCCTGAAACGCGAAGCGCCACTTATTCACACAGCACCTACCTACACCTCATGTTTGAACACCGTGTCCTCCGCATCTCTCAGCCAGCACGACAAGGATCACCTCAATGCGAATTATTAGCCGACGACCGGCTCGCCTGGCCGGAGGGGTGGTGATTGCGCTGCTCGGCGTGACGGGATGTGTCAACAAAGGGCCGCAACTTGACGCAAGACCGCTTTCGGACCGCACTGCTATCGCAGGCGCGCCCGTGAGTCTTTCGACTTCGTGGTGGCGCTCTGCCCAGGAAGCATCGCCGTCGACGCATTGGAGGGTGAACGGCGTTCCAGAGGCTCAGAACACCGTGTTCGTTGTTGGGAAGGTTTTGTCCGTTGACGCCGGGTTCGGACTTGGCAAAGCGGCTAGCGAGCCGCGGGTCGGAAGTGACAGTTCTCCCGGAGAACGCGTGGTTGCGTTCAATTCCAAAGACTCGGTCGTGGACGTCGTCATCATCAGCCTGGAGGTTCGCGATGGCGGTTGAGCCCGGTCTCTACGAGATCCTCGACGGGCGGTACCTCGGTGCCATTAGCGACGATGGTGCGACGATCACGTTCGGCGATCTAATGCGCGGCCCTGACCCGGCGAAAGCTGTAGAGGTCGTGACGGTCGCCAAGATGATCGCTGGTTCAGGCACGATCGCGTTAGTGAATGCTGACGGCGAACGTGCGCTCGACGGCTGAGTAACCACGCGTACGCCCGCGGGTGCTGTGCAATAAGTTGTGCCTGCCTAATGCTGTTCCGGCGTGATCGAGCAGGGCAGCGTCACAGGTCAGCGCTCGAGCCGCTCTGCTTATTCGGCGGTAGCGAACCTCCCGGCCGGCGAACGGATTGGATTCCGTCAGACGGGAAGGCTTGATCGTGCGCGAGGTCAGGCAGTCGGGGTCTGGATGCTGGACGATCAGGATGAAGCGACTCGGGCAACGGCTGTGCAATTCGCCTAGGATGCGGCTGTGGGTGGCGATGATTTGCAGGATCCGGGCGCTCTCCTGCCAGGTGCTCGCGGGGCCGACGTGGAGGCCGAGATACGGGCGAGGTTCTCTGTCGATTACTACTCTGCGCAACTCCCGGAAGCTAACCCCATGTCGCCTGGAGAACTGCTCGAGCACTACCGCCGGGTTGGCTGGCGCCTCGGCCTCGACCCGGCGCCGGACTTCTCCGTGTCGGGCTACCTTGCGACGAACCACGACGTGATGAAATCAGGGCTGGAGCCTCTCGAGCACTTTGTGCGCCACGGACGTCTCGAGCGAAGGTCTGCTGTCCCTGTCGGCGTGCCGTCCGGGACTGCGGTCGCCAGTGAGGACACGGGCAACCGCATAGCTGAACGCGATTCCACCGAACCGTTGTCGATCTCGCTGGGGCCGTCCTCCGCAGTATCTCAGCGCCGGAAGGCGCTAGGCGCGTATCTCGAAGAGATCGGGCTTGCAGCACTCATCCGTCCTGGTGTCGAGCCCGGAGACGTCGACTCTGAGTACTACCGAAGCAGGTACGCGCGCCTGATAACGCCGGGACAGACCGCAGAGCAGCACTTCGGGTCCCTCGGGTGGAGACAGGGCCTCTGCCCGACTCCTTGGTTCGACACGACGTTCTATTCCGTGATCTATTCCGACATTCGAGACGCTGCGATCAATCCGTTCGAGCACTTCTGTGCTCAGGGTTACCGAGAGCGACGCATCCCGTCGTCGCGCAGCCACTTTCGGTCGGAGTCCTCGATGCTGTCCCTGTCGCTCGCCGACGAGGTCAAGGGTTGGCGACAGCAGCCGCAGGTCCCAGATCCGTGGCTGTCGATCGACGACATCGCCACCGGTGCCCGTGCTCTCTCGCTCGACGGAGGCGACTGGGTCGTGGCGTTCGGACACGATGACCCAACCGTGGTGGTGGGTGGCGTGCAGATGTGCGCGGGCCTCGAGTCAACGGAGTTCGTTCGGTCCGGGAGTAATTACCTGTACGTGTTCCCCGCTGTGCCACTACCGACGCTCGCTGATCCTGATGTGCCCGATATGGGGCTGAGCGTGATGGTGAACGGGGCCCGCGTGACGGGCCGATTTCTCCTCTCCCAACTTGCTGACCTGAGTGGGCTACTCCTCGCCGGCCGTCCCGCCACGGCGGTAGTCGTCCACTCGTTGTTCGGCCATCACCCGGAGGGACTCGGTGAGCAGTTGGGCCGTATAGGTTCCCACCGCTGGGTGTGGTGGGTCCACGACTACATGCTCCAGTGCGCGAGCCCGACTTTGGCTCACAACGGCTTGAGGGCGTGCGGGAACCCTCCCCCCTCCTCGGCGCTCTGCCGGACCTGTCGGTTCGGCGCAGCGCGTACAGACCATGTCGAGCGACTCCGCAGGCTCCGAGAGGCGCGACCGTGGGAAACATTTGCCCCGTCATCAACCGCTGCCAACGTGTCCGTCAGCGGTGCGGAGCGACTCGAACATCCGCCCCAGGTAGTCGCACACGGACGGGTGGTCTCGAACGGAACATCACCCCGACGACTTGCGGGCGAGCACCTTCGGATTGGGTATGTTGGCCGTGCGACGGTGGCGAAGGGATGGGGGACGTTCCTCAATCTGATTCGGGAGCGGAGTGAGTCTGCCGTCGAGTTTTTGCACCTGGGAACCGACCCGTCCGGCGAGCCCGGAGTGGAGTTCGTTCCGCTCGCTCAGACTTTTCAGCAAGGCGACGCCGCTGTCGCCGCACTGTGGGTCGCCGAGATCGACGCCGTAGTGATTTGGCCGGAGTGGGCCGAGACCTTCAGTCTCGTCACGCTCGAGGCCATCGCCGCAGGTTGTGTGGTGGTCTGCCCTCAGGACTCGGGAAACGTGGTGCACCTAGCGGCACACTACGAGCGGGCGGTCGTCTACGACGACGAAGATGCGATGCTCGCCGACCCGAACCTGTTCAACCGAATCAGGGAAGTCCTCGGGACTCACCTGAAACGGGGCACCATGGTTTTCGACGGACTGACCCCTGCAGTACTCCGGGGCACCAGATGATCAACGTCTTCACGTCAGCGAACCTTGCGTATCTTCCGCAGGCACTCGTGTTGCTCGACTCGGTGCGGCGGTTCGAGCCGGCTGCCACCATGGTGCTGGTACTCGTAGACCACGTGCCCGACGACCCTGCGATCACCGAACTGCTCGAACGATTTGACGAGGTGATCACTGCCGAGGAACTCCTTGGGGAATCATCACTCGGCTGGCTCTTCCGTTACGACGTGGTGGAGGCCTGCACGTCGGTCAAGGGCAGAGCACTGTGCGTTCTACTCGAGCGCGGAATGCCGGTTGTGTATCTCGATCCTGACACGGCGCTGTTCGCCCCACTGGACCCGGTTCGGGAGGCTCTTGGCCGTGCATCCGTTGTGCTCACGCCTCACCAGATGTATGCAGATCCCGACAGCAGGTATGTCGACGATGAGATGTGCTCACTGCGGACCGGGGCGTTCAACCTTGGGTTCGTTGCCGTTGCAGCCGATGCCGAAGGCCTCCGCTTCGCACATTGGTGGGAGCGGAGGTTGCAGGACTACTGCTTCGACGACCCCGAGCGTGGCCTGTTCACCGACCAGAAGTGGGCCAACCTCGTGCCAGCCCTCTTCGACTCCGTTGCGGTGCTGCGCCATCCCGGCATGAACGTTGCCAGTTGGAATATCCATGAGCGTGCTATCACCGTGAGCGAGTGCGGCGAGTACGAGGTGAACGGTGATCCTCTGGTGTTCTTCCACTTCACCAAGGCTGCCCATATCGGTCAGGACGTTATTCGTGTGAAATGGTCCGGGAATCCCCATGTTCCGGGAATTTGGTCGTGGTACCGGCGGGCACTCGCAGAGGCGACGGCTCTCGTACCCCGAACAACGTGGGCGTATGGTCACTACTGGGTGGGGGGTGGTCGACCGATTACCTCGGCCGACCGCCGGCAGTTCGCAAACGCACCCGAGGAAGTTCGACCGCTCAATCCCTTTGTGTTCTGGCACCCGGCTCTCCGCGATCTCATGGCAGGTGCTTGAGCGCAGCGACCCCTGATGAGTCGTACCAGGCAAGGCATCCGTGCGTGAAGTAGTGGATGACCATGGAGTGCCGCGAGAGGGTCGGGTCGCTGCGGGGTGAACCGGCATGCATCAGATTCTCGTGCCAGATACCGATATCGCCCCGTTGCGCGAGGAAGGGGACAGCTTCCGGCGCGTCATGCTCGCTCTGAAGCCTGTGCATGGTCGGTTTGTAGTGAGCACCGAACTGCTCCCACTTGGGTGCCGAGGGATCGACGGGGTCGATGCCAAGGTCCGCAAGGAACACCCGGGGCCAGCGATGGCTGCCGGGTAGGTACCGCAACTCGCCGGCTTCGGGTCGAACATCCTCTAGTGCGATCCACACGCCGCACATCTGCGATGCCGGAAAGTTGGAGAGGTGAATGGTGTCTTGGTGCATCGACTGGGTCGAGCCGTAGATGAAGGTGAGGCTTTGCGCAGGCGCCACCTCGTCTCCAAGGAGTTGGCGAACAGCGCTGCGGATCGATGCGAGCCCGAAGATGCGTCCGAGCGACTCGTTCATCTGGTGCAGGTGTTCGAGGCGTTGGGAGGACCCACGCTGGAAGCCATGAGTGCCGGTCTCGTCGACCTCTCGGAGGTAATCTGACGCATCGGCGCAGAGCTGTTCGGGGACGAGTCCGCGGACGGCTACGAATCCATCGCGTTGGAAATCGTCGATCTGTTCACCAGTGAGCGGGCCAGGTGGCTCCACCCCGTGTGGGTTCGCCACGAAGTCGGGCTCGGAATCGGCCGCGGTGAGGGAGCGGAAGTACCCCGAGCTCACCGGTCCGGCGAAGAACGGCGCTGGTAGGGAGGAGAGTCGACCCTTCAGGTACCGGGCACTAGACCCGTTGCCATTCACCACCTCGAGGTCGTGCTCGAGAACGACTGAACTTGAGGGTGAGGTTACGTCCACCGTGATGCGGAACGGTCCGTCGCTTAGTACGTGGGTGTTCAGCACAAGCGTGGGCTCGCGGTTCCCACGTTGCTCGGGTAGCGGATCGAGCGAGAAGCGTTGCTCCCGTCCGCCCGGGCCGCGTGCAGTGAGCGTAACTCGTAGGGGATTGTCCGTGGGCTGTGTCCCCTCGACCACGTATTCGAGAAACCCCGAGACCCGGTGCATCTCATATCGGGGGCGGAGGTGCATAGTGCGGGTCGTCCGCGCGTGAATCACCCATGGTGAGCGAACGAACTCGAGTTCCGGATCGTGGGGAAGGTATTCCCACGAGGTTCCCTCCGGCGACATGAGTTCGTGCTGAAGGTGGATGCCCGCGCCGAGCAAGATTCGCAGCACGCTTCGCCCGAACAGCTGCGGTGTTGGGAGACTGGCATCGTTGCTGTTCGCCTCGGTTGGGTCGAGTTCCCCATGCCAGTCGTGCAGGATCGCCATGAGTCGGCGGCTGAGGGTGAGGCCCCGATGACCAACTGCGGCGCTGTCGGCATCCACGGCGAGCAGCATTTGGTGTACAGCAGCCAGTTCCGCGTGGTCCGGCGCAGACAGCAAGTTCGCGAGGGTCCGCCCTTCGTGAACAAGTTCGTGGTCGCACTCGTCGTCGAGCGGGGTCCAGGCGCGCTCGGGCGTATTCCAGATCTCGAACGCCGTACGCAGCAATGCATGTAACAGCAGGACCATGCCGTCGAGCGAGACATCGTCGGGATTCAGCGGACCCGTACCGGTCGCGGGACTTGTTGAGGTTGCGAGTTCGGGCAGGTCGGCCTCAAGGTCGACCCCGAAGCGCTCGAGAAGCAACTGGTTGGATTCCCGGAACGCGTTCCGCACCGATGACACCACCGTGTCGGGCAGGTGCTTCAGTGGGGGGCCAAGTGGGTGCTGGGCAAGGGACTGTGCGATGACGACGCGCGGCGAGTACTCGAGTAGCAGGTCCCCAGCGGTGTCACGTGGCCGATCGAGCAGTGAGAGCAGGCCGAGGTTCGCGGCACCCGGCGAAGGGTTGCTTCTTCGCGCGGGGAGTGCAATTGCCGTTCCGGAGATCCGCTCGGCGCAGCCGGCGAAATGGGCCACAACATCACCGTCGGCCTCGCCGAGGCGATAGAGGTGCAACGTTCCCGACCTCGGGTGCTGCGCCAGGGCGGAGATCCGCGCAGAGAAGTCTCCTTTCCGTTCGTTCATCATTCTGTCCAGCGCTGACTCCAAGGACTGGCCTTCGTTCCGCACCGTTTGCAGGTCCTGAACAATTATGCGGAGGATCCACTCCTCCTGTGGCCGCAGGTACGCGAGAACGTGCACGTCGACGCCGTCGGGTACGAGGTCGAGCAGGTTCTCGGCCCAGTTGTTGCCGAACGCGGGCTCGCAGGAGACGATGATGGTGTGGCAGTGATGCCGGTGGGCGGTGGCGAGTTCCTCGTCGAGTCGCCACTGTCGCTCGGCGGTTGGGAGTCCAGAGTGGTTGACGAGCTCCTCGGTCCGGTGCAGCGCCGCATCGGCGTTCGGTGCCGACGAGAACATGACGTAGAAGCCGGACTCGAGCAGTGACTGCTGGGAGTCAAAGAGCGCTTCCTGGATTGATGTCGTCCCGGTCTTCGGGGCGCCAATATGGAACAGCAGCCGCATGTGGACAGCGTAGACGACGTCGATTTTCGTCAGTGCGATGCCGGTCGGAGCCCGGCTTGTCGAATCTTGGCAGTCCGGCGGGGCTGGCACATCTTGCTCGCCCGTTGGTATGCGATCCCGTGTCGAGCTCGATTCATTCTTGCTCGTGGCATGGACAAGGTCAGGGGTTCGATTGCCCTCAGCTTCACCAAGCATTTCCCAAGAAGCGCAGGCCAGATGAGGTGCGCTTCTTGGAGCAAGCTTCGAGAGGTTCTCGAACGAGCACGGTGAGGGTTGGTTGCCGATGACGGCTTGCTCACCGTCTCCGGTCTGATCGCCTGGTGCTGACAACCCACACGGTGACTGTTCGCGGATAAGTTCGACGGTTATGAAGCCGTCAAAACATCGTTGTTCAGCATCCCGCACCGCGCCGCGCGCGCGGCGCCCTCGTTCGGTTGGCGCCGTTTCGGCGGCTCTGGCACTCGTTGCCACTGCTTGCGCAGTGGACCGGCTTGACTCGCTCCCGGTGGCGGGGGAGAGCGGTCGCAGTTATGAAGTCGTTGCTTGGGGGCTCAACAGCCCCCGCGGTCTCGCTGTGGGCGCCAACGGCGACGTCTACGTGTCCGAGGCCGGGTCGCTCGGCGAGGACTGCGTCAACCCGAAAGACGGACCCTGCTTCGGGTTCACCAGTGCGATCCAGCGGTACACGGGCCTCGGCACGGCGACCTCCTCTCGGGAGACGCTCGCCTCGGGCATCGTGTCCATGGCCATGCTTCGCCCCGAGGGCCCAGAGGTGCTCGGTGTTGCCGGCATCGACCTCACCGACGAAGGCGAACTCGTCGGCATCATGATGTTCTCCGACCCCGGTATCCGCTCACGGTTTACGGCAACCAATCCGCCCTATGTCCCGGCAGCAGGTCTGGATGCGGCGATCACGGGTTACGCCGGTCGACTTATCGCCGTCGGCGACAGCGGCCCGGTGCGCGTGCTCGCCGATGTCGGTGGCGAGAGCTACGCGTGGACGACCAAGAACAAGGACCAGTCCTGGGCGCCCGATGGCCAGTTCCCCGATTCGAATCCGTATGGGGTGCTCGCGGACACCGAAGGCCGGATCTGGGTGGCTGATGCCGGGGCCAACACCATCGTGCTGGTGCAGGAGCAAGGTGGCAAGTACACCCAGAAGCTCGTGGCCTATATCCCCAATCCGGTGACCGGCAGCGACGCCGTACCGACCTGCCTCGCACGGCAGGGTGACTGGCTGTACATCGGCACCCTGGACTTCGCGGGCAACTTCGGTGGGGCCGAGCCGGCGTCGATCGTGTTCCGCATCAACGTGAACTCAACCGATCCGTTCACGGCGGCCGAGGTGTGGGCCGGGGGCTTCGACCCGATCACGGGGTGCGCGATCATCAACGGTTCGCTCTACGTCTCGGAGTGGGCAACCAAGGCAACCAAGTACGAGTTCGGTGCAGTGGTGCGGATTCCGATTAAGTCCGACGGCTCGGCGGGTACCCGCAGGGTGATCGCCGACGATCTGGTGCAGCCCGCCGACATCGCGGCGCTCGGCAACCGGATCCTCGTGGTGAACCACAGCATCTCGCCCGCCGGCAGTGGCCCCGGCGAACCCGGTGGCCAGATCGTTCGACTGTTCGGCTGAGGCGCTGCTCCTCGCATCGCCCACAACGACAGAGCCCCTGTCCTGCAACGTGCAGGACAGGGGCTCTTGACGTTTTGGGGTGCGAACCCGGTTACTTGACCGTGGCCACCCGGCGGCGTGTGGTGACGAGCACCGTGCCAGCAGCCAGGAGCATTACTGCGAGCACGACGAACACCGTCGTGTCAGCGCCGGTCGGCGGGAGATCCCCGCCACCGCCACCGGAATCGCCACCGGCACCGGCACCGAGGCGCAGCAGGATGCCGCTCGACCCTTCGCCGCCACCGATCAGGATCCTGCCGTCGCGCAGCACCACAATGGAGAACACCGGACTGCTGAGCGTCGGCGGGGTGAACGCACTGGGCTGGATACGGCCTGCACGATATGCGGCGGGGGCCAGCTGCACCGGCCGCGCCGGCAGAGAGGCATCGGTCGTGCCGTCGGCATTGAGGCGCACCAAGTATCCGGTAATGGGCCCGCCGATCAGGATCTTGCCGTCGGCCTGTACCGCGATGGCGTCCACCCAGTCCGCCGAGACCGTCGGCGCGAACCCGTCGTCGTTGGTGCCGTCGTAGTTCAGGCGCTTGACCTTCCCGGTGAAACCTCCGCCAATCAGGATCTTGCCGTCGGCCTGAACCGCAATCGCATCCACGCAGCAGCCGTCGAGCGTGGGCAGGTTGCCCGCGAAGCTGGTGTCCTCGGTGCCGTCGCTGTTGAGGCGCTTCAGGAAACCGGCGAAGGCTCCACCGATGAGGATCTTGCCGTCAGCCTGCAGTGCGATCTCTCCGAGACCTTCGCCATCGAACGTGGGCAGGTTGCCCGTGAAGCTGGTTTCCTCGGTGCCGTCGGTGTTCAATCGCTTGACGCGAGTAGCCATCGTGCCGCCGATGAGGATCTTGCCGTCAGCCTGGACCGCAATGGCGTTCACCTGTCCGTCGAGTGCGGGCACGTTGCCCGCAAAGTCGGTGTCCACAGTGCCGTCGGCGTTGAGGCGCTTCAGCGTGATTGAGTCCTCAAGGCCGATGAGGATCTTGCCGTCAACCTGCACAGCGATGGCGTTAACGCTTCCCTCGATCGAGGGAAGGTTGCCCGCAAAGTCGGCGTCCACGGTGCCGTCGGCGTTGAGGCGCTTCAGGTAACCGGCGAAGTTTCCACCGATGAGGGTCTTGCCGTCTGTCTGGATTGCGGTGGAGTTCACCGGTCCGTCGAGTGTGGGCGGGGTGAAGGTGGTGTCGACGGCGCCATCGGAGGAGGTGGGTCCGGTGTTGTTGAGGCGGATGATGTGGTCCGGGTTCCCGTCCGCGGTCACGACGATCTTGCCGTCGGCTTGGAGTCCGTAGGTTTGGGAATTGCCCGTTGCGGTGGGGGCTGTGAAGGTGTCATCGATGGTGCCGTCGGCGTTGAGGCGCACGAGGGAACTGCTGGTGCCGATCAGGATCTTGCCGTCGGCCTGCACCACGATGGGTGCGTTGTAGCCGACTCCCGTCAGTGTGGGCGAGGTGAAGCTGTCGTCCGCGCTGCCGTCGTAGTTGAGGCGGGCGATTGTTGAATCACCATTGCTGTAGAGGATCTTGCCGTTGGGCAACGCCTTGAGGAGCCCCCCGTAGAAGCCTTCGGGGTTCACGAAGGTGAATCCGGTGTCGACGGTTCCGTCGCTGTTGAGGCGCTTGATCTTCGGGCTGAAGGAGCCGCCGATCAGGATCTTGCCGTCGGCCTGGAGTTCATAGGATCTCGGCATGCTCTCGTAGCCGGGGCTGCCGAGGGTGCCGGACGGAATCGCGAACGTGCCGTCGGTGGAGCCGTCAGCGTTGAGGCGGATCGCCAACGGGCCGGGGTTGCGCGACACGGAGATCAGGATCTTGCCGTCAATTTGCACCTTGATCTCGCTCGCCGCGGAACAAGGTGTGCTGCTGTTGCACGTGGGCTGATTGACAGCGGTGGCGGCTGCCGCGAAAGCGGTGTCCTCGGTGCCGTCGGTGTTGAGGCGCACGATTCCCTTCGTGCCGTAGTTATTCAGGTCCGTCACGGTGTTTACGCCGAGGAGGATCTTGCCGTCTGCCTGCAGCGCCATCGTGGTAATCGCCGGGCCGCTGGTGTATGCCGAGGTGAAGGTGTCGTCGAGTGTGCCGTCGGCGTTCAAGCGCTTCAGCCCGCCGGTGAACCCGCCGTACCCACTCTTGATGAGGATCTTGCCGTCAGGCTGCACGAGGATCTTGCTCACACCGCCGTCGAGTGAGGCCGGTGTGAAGGTGGCGTCCTTGCTGCCGTCGGCAGGTGTGGTGACGCGCGGTGCGAGCGCGGTGCGGGACGCGGCTGCCGCCGACCCGGAAGGCAGTGACGCCAGCACAAGTGCGGCGCCTACGGCGCACGCACCAAGATGGTTCCTCAAACGTTTCATGCACTTTCACCCTTCAGGTCGATGGGATGGCCCATCCCGAACAACGGCCACGACCACTGTACCTAAAAAAAGGGACGTTGGGCGCAACAGGGTGCAATGAACCTACTGAGGGGAGTGGTGCCGGCCTCCGCTACTTCGACAGCAGGTCGTACACCTGCTGTGCGCGGCCCGCGTGAATCGTCTCCTCGCGGCCGTTGAGGCGCAACAGTTTCTGCACCTCGGGGTCGGTCTCGTTGTCCGCCCAGCGCTGGTAGCCGGCGTCACCGCCGAGTTCGCCCTTCACGATGCCGAGGAACATCTTGGCGTCGATCTGGTCGGGGAGCGGGATGTCCATGAGCGCTGCCTGTTCGGCTGTCGGTTCCCACTCGCGCCCCATTTTGATGCTCAGCGCCTTGGCGAGCCGACGGGCGTGCGCCTTTTCCTCCACACCGTTCCTGCGGAGCAGTTCGGCGGCCTCCGGGTTCCCGACCCGGTCGGCGAGGCGGTAGTAAAACTCCTCGCCCGTCATCTCCAGTTGGTACATCAGTTCGAGGTCGGCCACGTCGAGCCGTTCCTTGCCGAAGAGCGCGGCGTTTGCCTCGTAGAAGTTGGTTGTGGCCATGGTGCGAAACCTCCTGTGACTGATGGCAACGTAGCGCCCTGCAGGAGAAATCCGCGGGGCAAGCGCAACGGATGCGCCGGGCGGATCAACGTGCGCGGTGGGCCCCGTAATGGGCAATAGGGTACGTGTTCGTGACGGTCTGCCCCGCAGGTCGGGACGAGGGAACGAACCCGTGAGCGACTACACACCGCCGTTGGCAGACATCAAGTTCGCGATGGAGGCAATCGCCGACCTCGGCGCAATCGTCGCCAGCGACCGCTATTCGGGGGCCGATGCAGCCACCGTTGAGGGCATCCTCGCCGAGGCCGGTCGGTTCATCGCCGAGGTGATCGCTCCCGCCAACCGTGATGGTGACACCATCGGGTCGAAGTGGCAGCCGGGTGGCAAGGTGACGGTGCCCCCGAGTTTCGAGGTGGCGTACGCCAAGTGGGTGGAGTCCGGCTTTGGCGCAATGTCGTTCGACCCGGACTTCGGCGGTGGCGGCCTTCCGTGGATCGCGTCGATCGCCGTCCAGGAGATGCTCACCAGCGCCAACATGGGATTCTCGCTGTGTCCGCTTCTCACGCAGGGCGCCATCGAGGCCATCCACGTCCATGGGTCCGACGAACAAAAGGCCACGTACCTGCCCAAGATGCTCACCGGCGAGTGGACCGGCACGATGAACCTCACCGAGCCACAGGCGGGCTCCGACGTGGGGGCAGTCATCTCTAAGGCGGAGCCGGCCGACGATGTTGCGCCGGGCGCATGGCGCATCTCCGGCCAGAAGATCTACATCACGTGGGGCGAGCACGACATGGCGAGCAACATCGTGCACCTCGTGCTCGCACGCACGCCCGGCTCTGCTCCGGGCACCAAGGGCATCTCGATGTTCCTCGTGCCGAAGTTCTTCGTGAACGCAGACGGCTCGCTCGGCGACCGCAACGCGGTGCAGTGCCTCTCCACCGAGCACAAGATGGGCATCCACGGTTCGCCCACCTGCGTGATGCTCTACGAGGGCGCGATTGGTTGGCTCGTCGGCGGCGAGAACGAGGGCATGCGCAACATGTTCACGATGATGAACAACGCCCGCCTGTCGGTTGGGCTGCAGGGCCTTGCGCTCGCCGAGCGCGCCTATCAGCAGGCACTGCAGTACTCGGTGGACCGTCAGCAGGGGCGCGCAATCGGTGCCCCTGCCGGGGCATCGAGCCCGATCATCGAGCACCCCGACGTACGTCGCATGTTGATGACACAGCGCGCCTGGATCGACGCGCTGCGAGCGCTCCTCTACACGAACGCTGCGGCGATCGACCTCGGTGCCGCTGCCCGAACGGTGGGGGACCGCGATGGCGCCCGCACGTGGCAGGAGCTCACCGAACTGCTCATCCCGCTCTCCAAGAGCCTCTCCACCGACGTTGGCTGTGAGATGACCTCGCTCGCGCTGCAGATCCACGGCGGCATGGGCTTCGTGGAGGAAACCGGTGCGGCGCAACACGTTCGGGACATCCGCATCGCTCCCATCTACGAGGGCACGAACGGCATCCAGGCAGCGGACCTCGTGGGGCGAAAACTGGCAATGCGCGGCGGTGCGGTGATCACCGACCTGCTTGATGAGTTCGACGGGCGCAGTGCCGCACTTGCCCGAGTGGAGGGCTGCGCTGCGTACGCGGAGCAGTTGTCCCATGCCACCGCGTTGTGCCGGACGGCAACAGCGCACCTCGGTACGGTGGCTGCAACGGACCCGAGAGCGTTGCTGTCGGCGTCATCGCCGTACCTGCGCCTGCTCGGCACCACGGTGTGCGCAGGGCTCCTGGCCAAGGGTGTGCTTGCTGTCGCCGGCAAGGACGACGACTACCACCGGGCACGCATTGCCTCGGCACGCTTCTTCGGCGAGCAGATCCTTCCGACGGTGTCCGGCTTGCTGCCGTCAATCCTCGCATCGGGTGCTCCGCTCTACGAGCTGAGCGCCGCACAACTCGCGTCCCGCTAAACGAGTCCGTTGGGGTCAGGTGCGGTGGCGGCGCTGGCGTTCCATGAGGATGCACCAGTCCATGGCGCCTTGCCTCAGCGCGCGAAGTGCCGCCTGGCGCGGAGCGCAACGTACACAAGCGCAATGAGGGCGGGTACCTCGATGAGTGGTCCAACCGTCCCCGCCAGCGCCTGGTCCGAGGTGATGCCGAACACGGCGATGCACACAGCGATGGCGAGTTCAAAGTTGTTGCCCGCCGAGGTGAATGCCACCGTGACGGCCCGGTCGTACGGCAGCCGCATCCGGTGCGCGAGCAGAAACGATGCCCCCCACATCACTGCGAAGTAGATCGCGAGGGGAATCGCCACCCGTGCGACGTCGAGTGGGTCGCGGGTGATGCGCTCGCCCTGCATCGCAAAGAGAAACACGATGGTGAGCAGCAACCCGTACAGCGCAAGCGGGCCGATACGGGGCAGGTAACGGCCCTCGTACCACTCCACGCCCTTGACGCGCTCGCCGAGCCCGCGGCTCAGGTAACCGAGCACCAACGGGATGCCGAGGAAGATGAGCACCGAGCGCGCAATGTCCCAGGCTGATACGTCGATGCTCGCGGTGTCGAGGCCGAGCCAGTCGGGCAGCACCGTGAGATAGAACCAGCCGTACACGGAGAACAGCACGATCTGAAGTAGTGCGTTGATCGCCACGAGCACCGCTGCCGATTCGCGGTTG
>Ga0114966_10002297_pt1 | contig 17056 bp, 17 predicted proteins | sample M_130207_XF_Meta_FD_87029 | JGI IMG/M metagenome (GOLD analysis project Ga0114966, IMG submission 87029) | Freshwater microbial communities from Lake Montjoie, Canada to study carbon cycling - M_130207_XF_MetaG | ecosystem: Environmental > Aquatic > Freshwater > Lake | place: Lake Montjoie...
AATACAAAAAATACAAAAAATACAAAAAATACAAAAAATACAAAAAATACAAAAAATACAAAAAAAATCAAGTATAAACCAGCAATTAAAAAAAATAAAAAAACAATTAAAAAGGGTATTATCAATAAAATTATTAAAATATTTCAATAATATATAATGAAACTAAAACCAATTCACTCTATATTATTATTAACCATTTTTATGGTTTGCTTATATCAAGTAACTATTAAACCATTTTCATCTACATTGATTGAAGGGTATCGTTCGTATGAAGATTGTGTAAACCAAGGATATCCGCTTGATTTTTGTTTACAAGTGCCAGCACAAGCATAGGGGGCACTGCCGTAGGGAAAACATGCCACTCCAACCGCAGGCGCAAGCGCAATTGCCCCCACTAAACGATTGTCCGCCTAAATACATCATTACAAAAACTTTTAAAAGAATTTATACATCCATTATAGAGCAGTGATTTTCTAATAGTAGAAGGAATATATGCTTTTAATAATACTAACCATTCAATAATAGAAATAATGAAAATAATAATCATTTCTCTACTTCTTAGTTGTAAAATATTAAAATAGGACCATTGACTTACATAACTACACATATCCGACGAACCAGTTGTAAAAAACTCATTCGCATCTGCCACACCAGATAATAATCTATAATGAATATTGGTTTCACATTTAACTACCATTGCTCTAGTACATTTATGTAATGTAATTAGTTTAATAAATAAAGAGTCGCCTGCGCTTGCGCCCGTAAAAATATGTGGTAAAATCCCATCTATATATCGTTCATTATATCGGGCATTACCATCTATAATATAAGGTATATGACACGATTGTAATATACAATCTATTAAATGTTCTACATTTTTAAAATTAGAAATAACTTTTTGTTTATGTTTATGAGTATCATAAAAATTAATATATAATTTGTCTTTTAAAGCAGATACATCTCCAGCAGGAAATAAGGAATGCACAAATGCTTTAATATTTTTTTGTAATTCCCGCAAATCCATCGTATCTTGAAAAGAAGTGGTTGTTGCTTCAAAAAAAGTTAATGCATTGTCATTACATCCACATGCATACCATAAAGCAATCACTGACCCAATACTACATCCCGATAATTTATTTATTTTAACAAGACCATGTTGTTCCATACATTTAATATACATGGCCACACCTGCTGCAAATCCTCCATTAAATGCACCACCATCAAATATTAAATTTATTTCCTTTTTAAGTTTAGAATGATCTACATTTAATATCAAAGCTTTAATATACTCTTGCATTAAAAGAGTGGAAGAAGACATGTAGATAATAATTATAATAAATAATTATTATTATTATTTATAAAATACGTATATGATTATGGAAATTCACAATCATTTATAATTGCACCCGTAAAAACGGCATTCATCATTGTTGTGGTAGAAAAATCACTGATATCAATTCGCGCATCAGTTAATTTAGCATCTGTAAAATCCGCATTCTTAGGATAAACCTCATAAACAACAGCAGATGTTAGCACAGCATTATTTAAACAACTATTTATCAAAATAGTATTTATTAATTTTGCACACGTTAGATTACTTTGCGATAAATCAGTATTTGTAAAATTAGTTTCAGTAAGATTCGCATATATGAGTTGATTGTTACTCATATTTGAATTTTGTAAACTCGCACACGTAAGATTTGCTTGATTAAATATAGAATGTGCAAGTATACAATTATTTAATTCTGTATTTAGTAGATTTGCATTAATAAAATTAGACTTTAACAATGTAGAAAAATTCAATTTAGCATTAACTATTTGCACATCCTTAAAATTCACATTAGTACAATGTGAATATTGAATAGAGATATCATTCATAAATGTATTTTCAAAATTAGTATAGTTTATAATTGTTTTATTTAAATTAGCAGATCTCAAGTCAGCAAAGTTACAACAAACGTACTCTAACTTTGCTTCTACTAAAACACATTTAATCATAATTGCTTTTGTTAATATAGTATTTATTAACATAGATTTCTCTAAATTGGCATTTGTCAAATCCGCTCTCATTAAATTCGTATCCGTTAAGTTTGACTGTTTTAAGTTGGCATTATTTAAATACACGCCACATAAATTCGCACCGGTTAAATCTACTTTAAACATTTTACAATTACTTAGGTTAGCATTTTTAAAATTGGCATATTTAAGGTTTGCGCAATAAAAATTTGCTCCTGATAAATTGGCATTTTCAAAAATAACAAATTGTAAATTTGCGTTTATTAAATTTGCTCCCTTAAAACTAACATTTTTATAATTTTGATATGAAAAATCAACATCTTCTAAATATAAATTATCAAATGTATGATTATCTTTAGTATTAGTATTGCCGATAATTATTACAGATTCAGATACGCTATAAGACATGTACTTAAACCTCTACTTAATACTGTAATTTAATACTATAATAAAATAATTATAAATCATTTTATTATATACTTGATTTACGATTTGTCCGTGACGGTTTCATATACTATAACAAAACATTTAAACTGCGACACATAGTTTTGCGCAAAACTATATAACCCGGGGACTAAATAGCAAAATACTTCATACCCTTGGTTAATCCAAAATAAAGTGATGCAAATACCACACTATTTAAAATATAACCCGATAGATTGGGATTGCCATCTTTACTAAACAACGATGGCAAAAATTTAAACAGGTTTTTTCTTACTACCGGCAGTTGAAATGTAAAGTATAATACTGCGATTAATATAGGTATTTGCAATTCATTATACATATCATCTAATGTGTCGGTCTTTTGTTGTCTTCGCGCATATTCGCGAATCATCTCTTCGTTATTATGTTGTTCTTTAATATAATCGGTAGGTTCCGGTCGAGGGATATAATTTGGTTTCATTTGTTGGTCGCGGGTTAATGCTTCTTGATTTTGTGGAATATCTCGTGCTGGTAAACCTGTCATTCCTGCCGCACTTGCTTGTTGTATGCCGGTGACAAACTGATTTAGATTTTGTTGATTAATTGCAGGGTCATTGTCTCGTTGTTGTTGAAATTTATTGTGATCCATTTCTAGTTTAATGTTTTCTTGCTGTTGCTGCTGTTGCATTGGTTGTTGCTGTTGCTGCACCGGACCACTTTGTTCATGGGACATTGGCAAAGCATCTATACTTGTAGTTCCAATCATAGTTGTGTCCATTATTTAATATAATATATATTATATTATATCAACTATTTACGCATAGTTTTATTTATACAAATTCAACTTCTTGTTCGGCATTACCGCATTTTACCGCATGTTCTTTAAATGAATAACATTTATTATTATATTCGTAAATATTACTTGTCACTTCTTCTGATGCAGGTGCCTTAAATACAATACAATTGCGATCATTACACACTTTTCTAAATAAACTTGCTAATCCTATTCCTAAAATAAAAGAGATGGCATATTTCCCATTTTGTGTATGTATTGATTTTAAAACTTTGGTAAGCATTATTACTACTAATAATAATAATATATATTATAAAATATTACAAAACAAATAATAGATACATCAGCATATTATATTTTATATTTTCATACAATTGTATTCTTGTCGACGATTTTACTCTTTTGAACTGGTATTTTTTTTATCAGATTTGTATCTGATGGACATTTCACCTCATTTGCTTTAAACTTAAAACAATTAGATGCCTTGTCTTTATAGTCAATACGTCCTACGTTATCAGGGGTGGGATATACATATATAATAGTTGGGGTTGGACTAGAAAGATAGACAAAGAGTAATCCGAGTGCGAGACTTATTAAAAAAACTTTAATAGAAATATATTTCAAAAACATGAATAATAATATATAGGTATAAAATATATAGTTATAAAATATATAGTTATAAAATAGTAATTTTATAATTATATATATTTACATTACATGCAGAATTAAAAAGTATAACTAACTATCATATTTTTCCCCTCTGCGGTTTCCATTTTATCTATTGTATACGGTTCTTCTACTAATGTATAAATATTTTCATCAACTGCATCAACATTATACATGTACTTTATTATTGAACTAAATTCAACTCGTGTATTCATGTATTTTAATTTTCGTAGTTCTTCTGCTTGTGGTCTGATTTTTGTAATGTATACTTCAACCATATCTTTGAGCATCTCTGATTTGTTGTCTACTAAATAGTCTTTATATATAGTTTTTATTTCGTAAATGTGTTCATTAAGTGATGTTTCAAGTTGTTTTATGGTTTGTTGGGTTTCCTTATTATTTATCACCGCATTTATGCTATTCTCAAGTTGATACATTTTATCTGTAATTTTTGCTATTTCAGAACTGCCTTTTTCAAATAGGGATAAAGTTTCATCCTCACTTTTATACCCAAATAAAAAATCTAATTTTGTCATAATTATACTGGTTTTATACTGTTCTAAATCGGATTTATATAACCTGTATTCTTTTCGACTATCCATGTATTTTGCTTTAAGTAATTCAATATTTAAATTACATGGTTCACTGCTACCACATACTGCTTTTAATCTACTGTTTACATTTGTGAAAATAGTCCCACCAGGTTTCTTACAATTAATACATTTATGCCGAAGTTGTAGTATTCTTTTTCTTTTTTCTCGTTTAGACAATAGTGTTTTACTCATTATATTTAATTTTTGCTTTTGTAGAGAAGTTTCATACTGTTGCTTAAGTTTATAATATTGATTCATAGCACTAATAAATTTGTCATCCATTAATTTGTCATCCATTATATTTATACTGATATATTATATATATTCAATAAACAGCATAGTTATCCATCTGCATATCCATATCTGTAGGTGTATGTTGCTTCTGCTGTAAAATACTTACTTCAGGGTGGTCAGACCATGAGGGCAAATCAGTTATCATGTTTGTGCTTTGATAATGTTGTTGTTTGTATAATGCTAGATGGTGTAGTTTTGTTATAATATACTCTTGTGTTTTTCTATTTTTAACTTCAATCTCTTTAAGAGATAATTTACCTTTATATCTATAAACTAAAAACCCACCGATTACAATAATCAATAATAAAGTCATACTTATATTAAATAGTTTGCTAATATGTCTATCTTTGAATTTACGGCATTCTTTAAGTGTACAACCAATAAAATAACGAACACCTGGTTCAATTAACGCCGGTTTTTGTTCCATTTATAATTACATCTATATTTTTGAAAAAAATTATGCACATTATCTATAATGACTGAAACTTCTTCTTCGTCGTCACCCACAACAGCATTATTTTGGTTTTTTATCATTACAACCATCTATTTTATTATAAAATATTATATAACAGATCCAGCACAAACAAAAATTTATTTAGGTATCTATTTAATACTTGTAATTATTGGCGAATACATCATCAATCTATCTTTAACCGATACAATGTGTGGTTCACGGCAATGGAATACCGCATTACTCGTGACATTAATACCGTGGGTATTTATTTTTGGAATACTTAATGTAGTGCTTCTCATGTTTCCAGGATGGTTGGCACCATTTTCAAATACTTTTGGATATGGCATCGCTAAACTTATGGGTGTAGGAACTCTTTTAACTAAAATATTTAAAGATAAATTAGAACCGTCAGCTACAGATAATAAAATAATGGCAGAAGCTTTAGTCCATATTTATAATGATGAATCTCTACTTATTAATGAAATAACTGAAAGTAATTTCTCAAACTTTTGGGAAAATATGAAGCAATTAATAAAACCGACCGCTTTTACCGATGACAATTTAAAACAACAATTGCTTGGATTTGTTCGATTGAAAGATATTGTAGCAGAATATATTTGGTACATGTTGACGGGTGGATTAGTTACATCGGTGGGATACAATTATGTCGTCAATGCCAGTTGTACACAAAACTTACAGGATATGAAACGACGGGACAAAGCATATGAAGAGAAAAAGAAAATGGCAACACCAGATGACAATCCACGTGTATATACGATGAGCGAATAAACCACAACCAACCTTTTGCCGTGAAACAAGTTTAAAAGGTTGAACCAAAATCAACCTTTTAAAAAAAGGTTGGACCAAAATCCATAGACAACTTTTTAGAATATATTATTATATACTATAATGAGTGACTTACCTATATTGGTTGTATTTGATATTGATGAAACATTGATACAATATATAAATAAAAAAGCATACCATTTTTGGGAAGAAGCAGATCCTGGAATGAAACGCACACTGACCGCGCATTGTGAATTTATAGATATGCCAGCGAAAAGACAATGCGTTTTATTCAGACCGGGATTAAGAAAATTTTTAGAACAAGTTAAACGAAATAAAAGAATACAAATTGCTATCTGGACATATTCCGAGAGAGAATATGCAACAGATATTGCTGAAATGATAACCAAACATTTTGGATTTGAAGAAAACCCATTTATATTTGCATATGGAACTGAAGACATTGAAGATCATGATTATGCGAAATCATTAAAACAAATCTGGGATAACCCAGAGTTTGGAGGAACATTTAACAAATTTAATAGTTTTTTAGTAGATGACCGAAAGGGTAATATTTGTCATGATATTAATATGCATAATGGTATCATTATACAAGCATTTGCTCCTTTTGGTGAAACTAAAACACGAGCACCATTAACAGAATCTAGTTTAGAAAGATCGATCAATGATGATGTATTTGAACATTTATCTAAAATCACCAAAAAAATATTAACTGATATTGATGGTTGCTCTGAAGAAGACATTGCTGAAGCATTAACTGTAGAATCTGTATTTTTACCCAAGTGTATGAAACGCCGAAAGTTACAAGCATATTTTAAAGAGTTTGAACATGAAGGCGACTCTGTTCAAATATGTTCAATTGGTGATACAGCACATGCAGCTGATCCAACAAAAGGGGGTAGAACACGTAAGCATAAAGGAATAAAACGCAAACGCAAATGCACCAAACATAAACGGAAACGCACACGCACACGCAGACATTATAAATAAAATTTCATATACATGCATGTTTTTCAATATAATAAAAACTTTTATACAATTTTTTATTATTATCTATAATTATATGGTTATGGTTATCCGCAATATAGTACGAAATAATTTAATAGTCGTATCTATATTAATATATATATTTTTGTATAGTTTAATACTAGTTTTTAAACCAGCGTTTTTATATAATTTAGACGGAAGTCTAAGAGAATTTGGTATAGGACTTCGGCGGAAAACAGTTATTCCTGCGTGGCTTTTAGCAATTATAGTATCACTATCCTCTTATTTCATCGTGCTTTATTATGTTACATCACACAGACTATAAAATTAAAAATTAAAAATTAAAAAAGGGCGAAAACCTTTTTCTTTTTTTTATTTTTATTGAATTTTTATTTTTATTGAATTTTTATAAAATGTAAGGGTAATAAAGGAAAACTATTTTACATATAAACTGTAAATCTGTGACGGTGCGGCCGAAAGGTGCTTGTTCTCATGACTGGACACGTTCGGGTCTTTTCGTCGAGATCCAACCACTCAAATGCATACGAATATTTGAAATCATTTACTAATTCAACGACCGCCGGATCATGACTCGTAATGATCCAGCATTGTTCTTGGCCTCCTAAAAATCGTAGAACGTCGGGCGTAATTGCGGTCAAAACTTCTTGTTGCGTTGGAGTTACTTCCGTTGAATAATGGACAACAAATTCCAAATGTCCAATCTCAGGGACAGCAGTCATAAATCCAACAGACACTTCCATTGTGCGTTCCGGGGTCGTTTCAATATAAGATGCCATGATTGACTTGTTCGTTTGTTTGTTTGTTTGTTTGAAATACCTATAATTGATTCCAGTAAAAGCATTTCAATTTTTTATTGGTTTTGATATTTTATATATTACATAAATATATATGCGAATCATTCATTTGGTTATCGTTTTACTTTTAATAGTTTTGGTTTATTTATTCTTTAGACCGCGTATTTTAGAAGAATATAGGCGTGGCAGTAGGCGTGGGCGTGGGCATGGTAGAGGATATCACAGCGGAAGAGGTTGGTATGGTGGTGGTGTAGGTTATTATGACAATCCGTGGTATTACCCATATTTTTCATATCCTTCATATTCGTATCCTTCGTATTCGTATTCTTATCCGTACTATTATTAAATTATAAACTTAATTTACACTATATAAATTAAGTTTTATTTATTATTTATTATTTATTATTATTTATTTAGTATTTAAAAATTTTCATCACCATCCATATCGTAATCTTCATATTCAGCGTCTTCCCCTAAATAGGTGATTGCATTGTCTTCCATTTCAATGTCGGCATTATCAGCATCTTCTTGTGCCTGATCTAACATGTATATATCGCGGTTCATATCGGTTACCACACTATTTTTACCCACCGACAATTCATTAAGCGATTGTTTTTCCATTGCTTCACGCTCATCATCATATGTTTTACCTTCATATGTAACCAACCCTTTTTGTAAACCTTTACTCCATCGTTCTAATCTAAGATTTTTAAATATATCTTCTACTTCTAATTGCTCGTTCGTTAAATTTTTTAATCTATTGGTTATAACATTTTTCTCATCCTCTTTGGTTATAAGGACTTTATCCATCAAACTTTTATAATTATAATCAATTACCTTTTTATTATTACATATAATAGTTGAAAAATTAATTAACAACTTGGCAATTTTTTCTGATATTTCTAATTTATTACCAAGTCTAATTTCTACTTCATCCAACATACCATTATTTCTATCCGTAGTGGCATCTACTGATAAAAGATCATTTTCTGTGTCACCACTTACATTATCACCTGCACTAACACTTGCATTAGCAGTAACAATAGTAGACGAAAGTATTTCATCGTCATCTTTCAAAGAAATAATATCAATAAATACACTATAAAAATAAAATTTAAATAACATGACCACTAATCGTCGATCAAAAAGCGAATACATGTGTTTGTTAACATCGACTTGAATCGGTGCAAAAAACAAGGTATTCTTTGCCAACAGTTTCGAATCGCTACTTAACCGTTTAAATTTCTCCAAAACCAATTTAATATCGGTATCATTGTAATATTCATTTAGTAATGTATAATGACTTTTAATAATTTTCTTTAAATCAGAGTTGTGATTATCCGATAATTTCCAATGAGCAGGGATGGTAACACTATCATTATCCACTGCATTTATAATTATATTTGGAAATTCGCGTGTTAGATGACGCATTGTATTTTTAATGTAAGTAATAAATTTATAAATGGTTTCGTCCTCTCGTTCAATAAACATTCCATCACCTGTTTCTTGAAAATCAGCAATATACTCTATACATTCATTAAATTTAGTTATATCGGGTTTTTTAATTCCAAACAAAGGCGTTTTAATAAAATTCTTAATATCTTCCAACATTAACTCATTGGATTTCCCCAAATATTTTCTAAATTCTCTCAACTCGGGTGTATCTTCAAACAATTTTCCAGTTTCAAATGTATCCAGCACTTCTAAAAAATGCTTTCTAAAATTCTTGGGTGGCGATGCAATATCCCGTCTTTCCATCGAATCCAATACATCACGCATGACTTTAATGCTATTTACCGCATTTTTATGGACATTCAGTTTAACTATATTATTACTATTGACTATTTTAAGCAGTTGATTTAACGATTCCATAGAATAGTTGTGACCTTCTCTTTTTAACATCCGAATATTTTCATCTAAGGATGCCGTTTCATTGAAATTTTCAGGTTTTTCCATACATACCGAACGCAATTCTTCGCTAATGGGAAAGGAAGTGCCATATTTACAAAATACAATAAATGCTTTATAAATGACCTCTTCGGAAAATTCATCACTTATAATGGGAAATTTAAATTTAGTATCCGTAGGGTCATAAAACATACCCGCTTTTTGCATTTGTCGGATATCGTTAAGTATATTGCTTAGTTTGACCACAGTATTATTAAAGGTAATTATATCGGGTTGAGCATTACTGAAATATAATAATGTTTTAATTTCGCCATTATCACAGCAAGCATTTTCCAAATAAGGTTCTCCATTACTATTGGTCATAATTGCCGCCTTTTTATTTACCGTTTTTTGTATGGATTCTACTATACCCAATGAAAATGTAATAATTTTCGCCCGTAGTATATTCAACATTTCATGTTGTCTCGCATCACCTTTTCTCAACGCCGTCATAAATTCCTTTACAAAACCATCCGTGACATCTTGTAATACGGACGCGGTTAATTTAACGGATATTAATGGTGGCAAAAAATTAATCCATTTACTAATACTGTGTTCGGTCTCACCCGATTCCAATAGAGGGTTAGATGCTATATACTCTCTCTTCTTTTCAAACTCTTTAATTACATCCGTAGATTGTATAATATAAGTATTAATTAAATGTTCCATTCCTAAGGCAATGCCTTTGGCGTTCATTTTTTGTATGGCATTCCACGGTTCTATCGCACTTTTAACCTTATTGGCAACGCATGCCACATAGACGATACTACTCAAATCTTCCGGTTTACCCATCGGGAATCCATTAAAGGAACGAATGCAACCCGGAAATGTTTTTCGCGTCTTCACAGACGGAACACTTATTTGAATAGCAACTAGATAATAACACAGTGTCAACAGTATGAGGGACGTATTATACGCTGTTTCATAGTCACTGATGGGTTTACCTCTGGCAGCGGCAGTTTCGAATTTTTTCTTATAACCTTCTTTACTTGGTATACTCGTGCCTTGTAGATCCACCACATTTCTTATAATGTATTCTTTTTGGGTGTCTATGGTTATGCCCATTTCTCTTGCCATAGTAGAAATAATATTCGCCACCTTTTTAGCGTCGAGACTTTCATTGGTTTTTTGTTGACTCTTTGCTTGTAATATAAATTCACCCAAGTCCGCTTCTATTACTGCACGGGTTTTTGCTTTAAAACCATCTTCGGTATATTCTTCCTCTGTGCTTAAATCAATCTTACGTATAACATAACCACTGTGTTTGTCTACCCACGTGTTACCGTCTTCACTGATGGTGCCTTGGTCTGTACAAATGAGGTCTACGACCTTGGAAAAGTTTTCCCCATTTATATAAGCACTCGCTATTTTAACTAAAAAGGATGGCATGAGTTTAGTATTTGTTTTAATACAGTAATACCAATAAGAATCTTCAACCGTAGTCTCCGAAGTTGTGGTGTTTGTCGAACTTTCTATTGTTGCTTCACGAGTAAAATGCCCGACAAATTTCATAATATCCAATTGGCGTTTCACAAAATCGCCTTGCCCGAGAATAACATCTCTCAGTTTTAAATAAGGCGAAATCACCGACATGTTTTCTTCTGCACTCGCACCAAGTTTGAATTTTTGTTCTTCATATCTAAAAAGTTTCATTAAATGAATACTGATTAGTTTTCCAATTCTAAATTCAGAGTATTCATAGTCTTCTTTTATTTTATTAACCGTATTTTTTAAATTTGCTTCCAATACATCGTTAAAATGAAATTCATCTTCTGCAATCGCTAATTTATAAATATCCGAATAAGGATCTATATCATCCAACATTTGTTTCAATGAATTATTTTTTAAAGCGGTTTCACCGAGACCATCTTCAATCGCAAGACAATCACTTTTAACTTTAATACATTTTTCATTTAAATTACAAAACATTTTGGATGAATCGGTCATTAAACCTCTGGGTATTGATTCATCGCTTTCCCATTTTCCATTGGTTCTTATATAATACTTGAAATCAATGTTTCCATCTGGATCTTTCATTTCAAAAATCGCATAATCACCATCTTCGACTAGTCGTTTTCCCATAATCATTGCTTGAGCATCACGGCGTGCTTCATTTTCTTGTAATCCATTTTTTTCCTTTAATTTTTTAGTTAATAAAAGAACACGTTCTTCTTGTGGCATGGATGGGTCAAATTGGTATTCTTTGAGAATATCATAATAGGTGGTATCATATTTCTTATCAAAATAAATTTCAATATTGTTATCCTCTTGTAATTCATCAAACTCAATGTAATGCTTGGCAATCACTTTGTATTTTTCGCAAGGATTGGCGCCTTTGCCTTTGGCACCTTCAGCGTTGGTGCCTTTGGCACCTTCAGCGTTGGTGCCTTTGGCACCTTCAGCGATGGTCGCTTTATTTTTATCATACTGGTTTTTAATAGATAATACATTGGCAATTCCATCACCCGCACCCATCACAGTTACAATCATGAGCGCAATAGCATTATTGTATAATCTACCCGCATCCGTATCATTTATTTTTTTCATAAATTCACCATCCGTCAAATTTACCAGAGATAAATCCATGCCGTAAGCAGATAATATTTTTTCTCGTAAATCTTGTCTGGATTCAAATAATTTAATTAGATTAGGCATATAACCATATCCTTGACCTTGTTCATATCCTTTGTAATTATTTAATGTGTTGAACTCTTTTGAAGTTGATATATAATTTTTCTTAAAACCAAGTATCTTTTCACCAATAAACTCGTTCATATTTTCATATTGTTTAAACGATATATCCTTTTGATAAATCATAAAAGGTTCCAAATAAGACAACACATTGTATATAGAAAGTTTTCCGCTTATATAAGGTTTTACTAAATCAAATAACACACGGGTTTTAGGGACTATATTTTCTAAATACTTTTTATATTTATCTGGAACACTTATTGACTCATCTAATATAAATTCTTTGTAGTCTGACAAAAATGGCACCGCATTGGCAGAGTCCTCTGCGCTGTTATACTCTATCGGTGTATCTAAATTGTCTACTATAGTGGTAGTAACAGCTGTATTACGTTTTAATAATTGCCAATAATTTATATATTTTTGATTTAAATTTGCTTTAATTAAGAGATTTGTAGACGGCATAGTAATGCGGGAAAAACGCACAGTTACTTCCGGCAACATTAGAAAAGATTTCAATGACAATTTATCATTTTCTGTTAGTTTATTTCTTTTTACAAGAAGATTACCGCCTTTAATTTTATTCATTTCCAGGTTTGTCATACCCAAATTATAATTTTGTAATACAAAACGACGTTGTGAGACATTTGCCAGTTGTTCTTTATCTTTCCCTGCTGTGGCAACCGATGAATAAAAATGTGTTAAATTATGTGTTATATTATCTATAATTGCGGTAATATTCGCATTTACTAGAGTAGTAATGATTGTATCGGTTGTGTCTGCAGGATCAGTAAAAGGTGTTAGATATGGATTTAACGATTTAATCAAAAAAGCATATTTATTTTCTTCTGTAGGAAATTTATCACCATAATACCGATCTATTATATCCGCCTCTTCAATTCTAGTTTGTGCTAATGTTTGTGACAGCACATCTGTATTTTCTGTATCATATACCGCATCGTCTATGTCGTATAGTTTGCGCTTGTTTTTAATCACTGGTAATATCCAATATAATTTTTGATTAAACTGCTCTAATGTTTCCACTAGAGGTTTATAATTGGCACCTTTAATTGCCGGCATAAGTGCATTACCTTGTTGATCAAACGTAGAAAATTCAGTGCGTAGTTGTTTAAAGCGTTCAATCATTTTATGAATATTGTTCAAGACTGCTTCCGTGCGTTTAATATTAGGTATCGTAGTCAACAATTCATCTAACAGATCATTGGTTTGTTTATCTATACCATAACGCTGTTCAGATTCTGGAACATCTACTTCTTGTGTAATAGATTGTAATTCAGTCCCAATTTTAATCTGATCGGCAGTGATAAATAAATCACGAAATTGAGCAAATGGTTTGCCCGGTAGTTTTGCACCTTCGACTTCGTCTTCGAATGCGCCTTCACCTTCGTCTTCGTCTATGACTGTGCCTTCTATTTCGAGTGCGCCTTCTATTTCGACTGCGTCTTTGCCTTTATCAAGTAAAGGAGATTCTACTATAGCACCTACAACACCAGTGGGTGCTTCTCTGACAACTATTTTTTCAATATTCAAGTCTGGTGGCAATCCTTTATAACCAAAATCAATAAAAATAACATCATTATCAGGATAGGTTTTAATTTCAATCATATCTTCTTCTACATTTGTAATTTGACCGGTAAACACTACTGGTACTTCTCCTTCAAAATACACATCTATCCATATTCCCATTCCTAGATTATTTTGTTTGGCATAACTGGCACTATCTGCTCGACTTAATAGTTCAATGCTAGTAATAGATTCATTATCTAATTTTCCTGCTTCGTTAAAGGATATGGCAGTTTCATTTCCATTTTCTTCTACTAATACTAGTTTGGTCTTATCTAAATATTTGACAAAATATATACGATCATTTAATAGTGAATCTGTTGGTGCTATTAACTTTATAATATCACCCAATTGTATACTCATTTTTTCTTCTTCCAATTGAGGTTGAGTATCCATTACCTTATATTACTAATAGAATTTTAATTAAATACTTTTTTTATTTTTAAAATAAAAAAAGTGGATTCATTAGTTTTGTTTTAGTCTAAAAGTTTACTCTTAATTTTGCCCTACTTTTTCATAAAGTGGTTTTGGTTCAACCTTTTTTCAAAAGGTTGCCAATAACTTCTGATAACATGCAATAGCATCATTCGTGGCATCCGTCAGATAACTAATCGTTCCAACTCTATCCGTTTGTTCCTTAAATGCCATACGAATGATAGAGATATTTATATGAGGATGCGGTTTATAAAATCCACAATATGTCACTGCCTTACCATAATATTTGGAATAAATTATATATTCAATTACCTTGCCCAGTGTGTAACCTTCATTTTTAAGAGTAATGTCATAACTATTTGGGATGGTATTTTGCGACGGAGCAATTAAATCTTGTTCCGATTGAATTGCATCTTTAAATTTAGCGAGCTTAGTCAACATAATGTCAATCGCTTTGTTCATAATAGATGTGGTGGAGAAAGGACCCACGCTTTCAATTATAAAATCAAATGAATCGTCTACAAATATACGTTTCGCATCAATAAAATACCAGTCTTTCTTTGCAAATTCCAAGTCTTCTGGTAGCATACCCGTCTTTTTTAATTCTGCTTCTTTCTTATTCCATGCATCGAGTATTTTAACCGGGTCAGGTGTATTGGCGTAGGCACAGGTAGAAACAACATTAAATGCGCTGTCTTGTGAGGCAAATCCAATATCAAACTTACATGTCAACTTCAAATGTTCACCTGGAATATCATCTGATATACGTTGTCGCAGACGCACAAAGTCGATATAATCACCAGTAATGTTATTGGGTGGGAATATTTTCTTAGTCTCGGCGTCGGTTAAATAGGTGCCACTGTTAATATCCTTAATCTTAAAATCCGCGGTTGTCACAAATTCAATCGCATCGGATTCGTTTTTCTTATCCACCTCCAGAATATAATTTTGAAATGGAAAATCTACATCCGTGATGTGAATTGGTATACAACTTAGACGTTGTTTTATAAGTTCATTGTTCATTCGGGAAGTATTAATTATAAACGTAGCTAAATTTTTATCATGCGGTGTTGTTCGGAAGACTAATGTAGGAATATCTGCCAACATTATTCGCCGTAGAGCATTCGCTATACTCACATTCACACCACTAAGTGTGAACTTGAGATAATCTTCTTCTTGGGAAAGATGAGTAATGATCGGATTCATGATGATTGTGATATATTATATTTATATATATTTATATTTGTAAATCAATTTTAAGTTAAATCATATAAAAAACAATTAAGAAAAAAATGAGTTAAAAATGCTTTTGTTTAAATAATAAAAAGTATATAATGAGTACTATTTTATATTATAGTAATTTTTGTGATAACTGTAAATCTCTTTTACAGATTATATCAAGATCCAATGCAAAAAGTGATATGCATTTTATAAATATAGACAAACGTGTTAAAAAGAGTAATGGTGCGACTTATATTGTTTTAGAAAATGGTCAAGAAATTCTTTTACCACCAACAGTAAATAAAGTTCCAGCATTGTTGTTATTGAATAAAAGTCATCAAGTATTATTTGGCAATGATATTAATAAACATTTAGAACCGAAACACATCGCTCAAACAAATACTATTGTTAAAACAAATGGCGAACCTTTAGCATTTTCCATGTCTGGTGGATCATTTGGTGTTATTTCTGATAATTATAGTTTTTTAGATCAAGATGCTGATTCTTTGTCTGCCAAGGGCAATGGCGGTATGCGGCAACAACATCATTATGCTACACTAGATTCTCAGGGTATGATTGAGACACCACCAGATACTTATACTCCAGATAAAGTAGGAGCAGTATCAATGGAACAACTACAACAAAAAAGAAATTCTGATGTGGGTATGAACCGTCAGTAAATTATTTATATTTATAATTATTTATTTATAATTATTTATTATTATAAACAAATAATTTCATAATTGTCTATTGCTATACGTGACCAGTTGCGAGAGTTTCTTATTTGTTCGCAACGTTGGTCATATAAAACCTTTGTATCATAGACAACCCATGTCCAATCATACGGAACGTCTAAATTTACATTTTTCAATGTTTGTAGTGAACGTTCTAGTTTGGACATTGATCCTGTAAAAAATAAATATTTTTTTGTAATTGTTAAAGGAGTTGTAATTACATGAATATGTTGAAACACGATATATAAATCATACTCGTGTTCTGGGTAGACAAATTCGGCGATAATGATTAATAACTCAAATGGTAAAGGTATTGATTGTAATAACTTTACTAATTTATTTTTATCAGTATTTCTTTTTATAATAAGATCTTCATATTTATTTTTAATGGATGCGAAATCTGCCATTATATATGTATTATATAATGTTTCATACAAGGTAGTATCATCACATATGCGTTTACAAATAAAAAAATGAGCTTTCGCCTTTATTTTTTATTTTTTATTTTTTATTTTTTATTTTTTTTTTTTTTTTTTTTTTTTTTTTTTTTTTATTTTTTATTTTTTATTTTTTATTTTTTATAACAAAACCTAACTATT
>Ga0114966_10002299_pt1 | contig 17048 bp, 19 predicted proteins | sample M_130207_XF_Meta_FD_87029 | JGI IMG/M metagenome (GOLD analysis project Ga0114966, IMG submission 87029) | Freshwater microbial communities from Lake Montjoie, Canada to study carbon cycling - M_130207_XF_MetaG | ecosystem: Environmental > Aquatic > Freshwater > Lake | place: Lake Montjoie...
AGCACTGATAACGTTCCAGTTCATGATTTTCCATTGATTGGCAAGATAGCTTTTTTTATCAGCTTGGTAGTCAAGAGCCCAGGCGTGTTCCCAAAAATCCACTAGCAACACAATATCCATCCTGATTTCGTGATTTTTAATAGTTTTGACGGAACCATCTCGTGCCAAGTATGCCCATCCTGATCCTTGTATCTTCATGGCTGTTTTTTCAAATTCTTCTTTGAATTTGTCAAATGTTTTGAAATGTTTGGTAATAAACTCACCAGCTGATCCACTGGGTTCATTTGATGCAGTGGGTTTTTGAAACTGAGTAAAGTACAAGTCGTGTAAAAATGCTCCTGCTTCATTGAAGTCAGCATCGCCTTCTCCGTCGTTGAACCTAGTCACATACGCCTTGTATAACTTGCCATAGTGATATTTGATGGTGTCTTCACTTTTACTGGGCTCCAATTCGTCCTTGGCGTACGGCAGCTTTGTCTGCACCAATGTCTTGGGTGTTTTACCCTCGTTCATGGTGATATGTCGTATAAAATTGTACATACTAGTATTTATCGATATAAATACTCTGGAGGATAATATACCATGTTAAACGCAATCAAAAAATTATTTGGCATTAAACCATCAGATGCTGCTGTACCAGTAGAGCCAGCGGCTCCTTACAAGATCGATCCATTACCTGCTGGTACCGAAGCAGCCATTATAACTACCCCTAATACTGAAGCAGTGGTAGTTGTAGCAGATGCTGTTGTACCAGCTGAGGTTGTTAAGGCAGCGCCTGCTAAACGAGGTCCAGCTAAGACAAAGGCTCCTACAGCACCTGCTGTTAAAAAGCCACGTGTTCCTAAAGCAAAGTAAGTTCTTTAGCCCGCTTGTGTAATGCAAAGCTGGCTAGATTCTTGCCCTTTGATTCGGCCATAATATCATGTGTGCCTAGAAAGCTCAGTGCCCAATCGTTCGTTGCTGTATTCCAATAGAAATCACTATGGGCGCGAAGCTTTTGTTTTTTGTAGCCTTCTGCAAGTAGTCCAGCGTGATTGGGTGCTAGATCAGTGTTATGATCCACGAGATAATCTTCACGGCTGACACTATAGTGCATAGTAGGCCTAACGCCACGCCAACTATCAACCACACGACTGATGCGAGTGTCCATGGGCTGGATGTAGTCGCCCGTTTTAATCCAATGGTGATGAATGTCAAGTACGATAGGCACCACATCGCTAATAGTAAGACAGTCATCTAGTCCCCAAGCGTTTTCTTCGTTTTCAATTGTAATACAATTCCGGGCTTCGGGGGTAAGGCGTTTGTAGGCAGATCGAATACCTTCGGGACCTTGTTTACCCGAGATGTGTACGTTGATTTTAAAATCCTGGAAGGATTTACCGTAGCCCATGTAACGTGCCATATCTGCATGATATTCAAATTCTTCTATTGACTTCTGGACAATACCTTCGTTATTGCTTGCAAGAACCGTAAACTGACCAGGATGAAAAGACAACTTAACATTATTGGCACGAGCAATATTCCCAACCACAGCATACCGACTTTCAAGATAGTGAATAACATCTCGACGTAACCAGAAATAACTCCAATTGGCGTGAGTATAAGCAGGCAGAATATCGCTGCCAATCCGCACCATACGAAGATGTGGGTCCAAATTCCCCACTCTCTCAACCAACTTACGCACGGCTTCAATATTTTGGACCATAAGGTCCCACAGTTTTTGTTCAGCAACATCTTTAGTTTGCCTATTCAACCAGCTAATTGTAGTAGTACCGGTGTTGTATTGTTTACAATCATCAGTGGGTTTAATTCCGTTGACCTGTGATGGATGATCAATCCACTTACACGCAAAACCAATTTTTTTCATAATACGCAATCAATAAAATAGACATAGCATATTATAACACTATGTCTATTTGTTGTCAACTTAATATTTACCAATGTCTTATAACATTTGCAATAATAAAACAACAGGTAACAGTATGAAGTGCTACCCAAAATGTTTTTAGAAAAAGGGCTATCCTGGCCTCTGTGAGAGTTAGCACAGGTACTGACGGCTCATCGTGATCAGTTCGGCCCATTAAATGCCCGGTTGCCCGGGCCCAAATATGTTCAATCGAATTCGTTATCTTCACGTCGACCTTGTCTCCCCGCCATGTTGTTATCTGTTTCGCGAACTTCAACTCGAGTACACCACACACGTTCTGCTTCTGCTTTACCACAGTTTGGCAGGAAAATTGTGTTTACATATTCGTACAGGAAGTCAGCAATACCTTCGCATCCGGTCTTTTCTACTTCTGTAATTTTAGCAAGTTTAAGTTTGCCAAGTTCCAGTAAATGATCACGCATTGGGTCGTCTTGTGCAACTAGCAATGTATGATCAAACCAATCTTCTAATAATGCCTTAAGTGGTTTTAATCCGCCAAAGTCAGTGACCCAATTACGTGCGTCTAGTGTGTCAGCTTCAAATTCAAAGTGAAACGACATTGCGTAACCGTGAATTAGATTGCAGTGACTATCGGCCCTCCATTGCCTATATGCAACTGGCCCAATCTGATTGTAAGTTTTTGTTGAGAAATATTTTTTTGCCATCTCTAGTCTCCTTTATTAAGGTAGCAAGTTTGACGACATGCAGAGTTTATAAAGCGGGATGAAAGTCGTTAAAGACCGCTAGTAAGTAATTATACAGACTTATAGAAATAAGTCAACAGTATTGGCAATTATCTGTTAGCAATAGCGCCAAATGGTAACCACTGTCCGGGACTGCCCGGAGTTACGCATACCCATCCAATGTAGTCTGTAGACTTTGGATCAGTATTCCACATAATGTCACCTTTATTATATCGACCGGTAGTTGGGATACCACTACCAGTTTCAAATTTCTTGTTGTCAAAGCTAACTGGACCGGATACTGTTAATGCTACATTGTCTGCAGGACTAGCAACTCCAACAGTTAATTGACCATATATTGAAACAGGTCTTGTTAAGTTGTCAACATTACCAATAACAATGTCTGCACCAATTTTAAATTCATCAGTATCACCGGTTCGAACAGCAAACGTATCAGTGAATTCTAGTCTATTGTTATCAACAGCAAAATTTCCAATTTCTAATCTGCTTGTAGAGATTGTTCGTGTAACTGCTGCATCGCCTGCAACTTGTAGACCTTTTAGTAATCCAACTTTGGTTAAATTACTTTCTACAACAGTCTGTCCCAAACTGGTTTTGCTCAGTACCATTGCACTGTCAATTAAGAAATACCTCTCAACTGCTAATTCGATACTATCAGTGGACCAAATACGATCTGGATTGGCTTGATAAGTTAATTGACTATTAATACCACTCTTGTTTGACCAAATAATGCCTTTACCATAATTAGTGCTGGTATCAGTTTCTTTAAACACTAAGGGACTCGATCGTTGTGTAACTACTTCTTCTGCAAAGATTCTACCATGTATACGTACATCACCATTGTTTTTCACAGTGATTCTTGTGGTATTATCAGTAACAATCTCTAAGTGACTATTGCTCACTGTGCCCATCACCGCAGTAGTGGCTTTTACGCTGCCCAATACAATTTCAACATCGTTTTCACGGATGCCAAGCGCGGCCTTTGGCGTTTCAACGTTAATACCAATTCGATTTAAGTCACTTACAATGTAGGCAAACTCACCAATTTCAGCATTACCCGACACTCGTAGGCTTTTTAATGTGCCAACTTGTTTTAGGTTACTCTTAGTTACAGTATTTCCTAACTCTGTAAAGCCAAGTACAGTAACATTGTTAATTTGGAACACTTGCTCTTCGGCAAGATTAACACTCATGTCAGTCCATAGCTTTGACTGTTTAAGTGTTAATGTTTTGCTCTTGCGGCCATCGGTCCATTTAAGACCTAGTCCTTCAACTTCAGCAAAACTACCGCCAGCAAAGCTAACTGCCCGCTTGGGTTCGACTGTATCCACTGTAATTTTGCCATTACTGACAACCAACGACTCTTGCGTGGCAAGGTCGTTGATACCTTGGGTACTAAATTTGATTGGTTCGTAAATGTTTAGGGCCATAGAAAATACTCTCTTTAGAGTATTTATCTACGGCACTCCAACACTTAGGCTACTTTAAGTAACATAATCTCAGCGTTGATACGACCATTCATTTTAGTGTCAACAGCATTGATATCTTCTAAGAATTTACGCAACTGTACCTTGCCTGCTGCCTTAAATTCCTTCAATTGATCTACTGGCTTACGTAGTGTCTTTTGCACACTTTTAACTTCATCAAAGCCCGTAATAGAAGTACCTTTTACCCCAAGATCATGGAAGTCAGAGGCAACATACTTGCCTAACTTGCGATTCTTAGTGTTGTATGTCCACAGTTCCTTAGCACCAATAATGTCTGCAGGGTTAATTGATACTAACTTCAGTGGCTCGTTGCTCTTCAAGTACTTGAGTTTAGCAACAAGTTTGTCTTTTGATACAACCTTTGCCTTACGTGGCGCACGATTGATCTTGGCCTCTTCCATGAGCATAGTACATGCACTTTCAATTTCTTTCAAGAATGCAATAAATGCTTTAATTTGCTTTTTAGTACGATGCCCATACGCTTCTTTTAACTGGTCATCGGCCTTGCCGCTGGCAAGTTCTTCAAGTTCAGCAAGGTCACGTGCATAGAAATCACGGATAATACGGGCGTGTGCTGCCTTTGATCCCTTGCCTTTAAGCAAGTTAAGTACCTTGAATGCTTTTGGATCAAACCCTTCTGGGTCAAGTTGGAATGCTTCGTAGGCATTTTCCAATTCCTCAGTCATCAGCATGGCCGCATCCCGCACCCGTTCCTGAATGGTAATTACCGGTCCAGCAGCTTTTACCTCTACCGGTGCGCTGTCGTCAATGTCGTCTTTGCCTTCTGCAATAACTTTAGCAATTTCTGCACCTAACCAAGTAGCAGTGTCGCGTCCTTGGTTAAAGTCCAATCGGCAACTTTGCATACCGCGGAGCAAACAGGCAGCAATTGATCCTACAGTAGTGCCACAACGATTATCTTTTGTTTTCTTAAAAGCAGAGATGGTTGCACGGTCGTAACCGTTCTTTCCCATCCAATCTATAACTTTGGCTTTGAGCTCCTTGTTGTTTGACTCCATGCGGTAGTATTGCATGGCACTGTGAAAGTATCGCAGGAATTGACTTTCATTCCAATTTTCGCAACCATCCCATTTTGGGCTGTAATCACGTTTGGCATTCTCGCGGATTGCAATACTTGCCTTTTTAGCTTTGGTAGTTGTAGCCATTTTCTGCTCCTTTTGTGTTAAACAATGTATGTATTATACAGTCAAAGTTGAACTAAGTCAAGCATTTTTTAAAATTTTGGATAGACAATTTCGGACACTAGTTTACGATCCAAAAGTAGAATTAAATCCAAATTTTGGATCTATAAAATCACTTAGAACTAAATTGTGATTTTTAAAAATTTGTAATTTTTCTTCTAGTGGGATGTTTTTCCAAATAGTATGACTTTCATTTAATCGAGTCACGGTATCGGGAGTTACTTCAATAATAGGGTCTTTAAAATCTCTGCATATATCAGGCCTAATTGGCATGTGATCCATAACACACATACCCGGCATATCAATATTGTTTCGTTGACAATAGTCTTTCAACATCGATTCGGGCGGTGCTAAGCCTGTGTCGGGCTCAGTAAATCGATATGCTAATAAATCATAAGTCTGGCTATCAACCATACATCCATAATCAGTTACTCCACTTTTTCCAAAGCCTAATGCTATGCGTTCCGGGCCATTATTAAACGGCATTTCTGGAGTATACATGGTCATTGCATCAAGTTCAAATGGTTCCCAAGCAGACCATATTATACAGTCTGTTCTTTGATCAAACACTGCATCATACTTTACTGATCGCTCTCTTACTTTTTTAAACGGAACTATATTGTATGAAAGCCACGCAGGTGCCGACCAATGTGTGTTATAATGAGAATGCAGGGGGACCTCAACAAATTCAATTAAGTTTTTACCGTTAAAGTCTTGCTTAATTTGAGAACTGTTGATTTCAGAATCGTCCCATGTTGCAAAGTAATAATCTACATTATGTGCAATTTGATTATAATAATAAAATTGATTTAATTTGCAACTATCCCAAGTGCGTTTCTGTCCTCTAATACATACTGCAATGTGATTATACTTGTTCATATCTTATCCATGTAATCTTCAAAATCAATATTATATTGATGGCATAATTCTATTTTATCAGTTGACGACAAGCACTCCCACTCGGCATAGTCGCCACTGTATGGTGATAAAGACACTCCATAATCACCGTTAGATGTCCTCATATTAATTATACTTCCAATAGGATGATTTACATTGAGATTTCTACACAGTGTTGGCCGCACAATCGAAGAACGAAATGGATGTTTATGCGTAATTGATATTTTATTTTTGATACAATAATTATATAGTAAATTTTCAACCGGCACCGTTGAGTCTTCAAAAAATGCAAATCGATATGTTAGTATATCGAAAGTTTTGCTGTCGCACATAAAACCAAAGTCTTTTATTGTTTTCAGAGGAAATGGATGAATAGTTGTTAATCCACCGATGACGGTTACTTCATCTGTGGATGAAATGGCCCACTGACTGTATAGATTCATTGGCTCTAATATAAATTTTTCACAGGCATAATATTCGGTTATGATAGTGTCTGTTCGTTGATCAAATACTGCATCGTATGTTACTGATTCTTCTCTTATCTTCTTATATGCTAACAGATTGAATGGTAACCATCCTTGAGATTTCCAAGGTCCACTAAACGATTCATACAATGGAGGTGTGATACATGCGATGAGATTTTTTCCTACAAAGTCCGATTTAATTTTATCTAGATCTAATTCAGCAGTATCCCATAAAGCAACATAGTAGTCTACATTTTCCGAAATGTGATCATATGATTCAAATAAATTCTTTTTGGTATAATCCCACATTCTCTTATGGCCCCGAATAAAAACAGCAATATTATTATATTTTTCCATGGTCAAACACCCTATAGTCATCTAGTAAAGAAGTTATGCGTTTAGTTAGTGTATTTTTAAACTCTCGATCATCGATACTATCAATAATTTCTTTGTATTCATTGCTGTTAAAACAATAATGTCCTGACACATCAACTGCTTGATGTTTAGTGGCATGCTTTGGATCTGTTACCCATCTTTGCCATTTGTTTGCAGAATACACGACGTCTGAAAATTTGGACCATAAATGCACAGGAGAAAATTGTTTTAGAATTGCGGTTTGTATAGTACCCAATTGAGGTGCAATATTTAGACTATCTATTCCTGCGGCTCGCCTATTAAGCAAGTCATTTTTGTTAAAATAATCAGCATTGTGCTCTTTGAATAAAAATCCGGCATCGTGAATCTGTTTAGCAACATTGGTATTATCAACTAGATTAAAGTTTCCCTCTTGGCCACATTTGGTTAAACTACCGGTCTGTGTAACAAAAAATTTTATATTTTTCTTATACTGTTGTAAAAATGCTAATTGTTCTTCAATTCGTCCTATGCTACTGGACACGTCTATGCCAGTATTATCCTCACTACCAAATTCTAACATTATATTAGGATTTAGGGAGATAGCATATTCTATTAATTCTTCACCGTAAGTAAGATGACTAGATTTTATTCTAGACACATCTATGTGAATCAAGTCAAACCCACAGTTGATATCGTGTTTAATTGTTTCTTTACACATAGCAATGCATTCGTCTATAGATAGTACAATATCTTTATCTCCAAAATAAGGACCACAGTGATCTCTACAAATTAATAAATTTGGGTTATTATATTGATGTACAAAATTTGTTAATTCTTTGCTAGTACATACATAGCCCGAATTATAGTCTACTTGATTTCTACTAGCAATAATCATCAGAGGGTAATTATACTCTATAGTGTATTTTGCTAATATTTCAGTAATGTCTCGGCTCATGGGGCCAAAACCTAATTTAAATTGATTGATAGAATTTTTCTGAGAATCTGTCATAAATATCCGGTTGAGGAACGATTCCGGTGTAAATTTCGAATTGTTTTAAGAACTGTTGTTTATAAAATTCTCTACCAGAAACATATTGTATATTACTTATTCTGCATTGCTCTGCTAGGTAATTTTTTGTTGCCATAGACATATCTATTACTAGGCGAGTTCCAAGTGGTAAAGACTCAAATAAGTTATCCTGCGCAGTTGTTCCACAAGGTGTGCAGTTTATCAACACGTCAGTTTCGGCTATACGACCAACCCAATTTGTACGTCGAGAAAAAACCTGAAAATTATGCGAATGCAAATAGCTGGCAAACATCGATCCTATTGCACCGTCGCCTAGTATACTAATGCGGTCATTTGAATAAATCTGTTCCGACACATGTTTTACGCCTTCAATATCACAATTATATCCATATAACTTTCCATTAACTATCCTTATGGTATTGCAGGACTGATAAAGATTAACCGACTTGTCTGTGCTATCAAGTAACGAAATAACAGAGTTTTTAAATGGCATTGTAATGCTTATTCCATCTATACCGTTGCTTAATGCATCCAAAATACTTTGTTTTAAATTAGATGTTTTGTAGGGTGTATATGTGGCATCTATATTATAGTAATTAAAAAAAGCAGTATAAAAATATTGTCCTGTTTTTCCGGGACTACTAGCAAGACTTATGAATTTTTTCATCGTGTATTTTCTAATTCTTGAAATAGTTTTATTCCTAGATACCAAAGAAATAAATCAAATGGAGCAGTATGTAGTGGGCTCATATTCCAAAAGATAATAGGTATTAATTGTTGTACTTTTTTATAATCTAGATTGTTATCTAAAATATATTTCTTTAAACGTTCCTGGTATACTGTAATATGATCAATATTTGGAATACTTAACGTTACTGAACCATTATCTATTTCTATGTTAAAATTATGTTTCTTAATGTTGGCATAATTGATAATGAGTCCGCCGGACATTTTAGCTAGATCATAGTATATGTCACCGTACTCGACTAGGCCAGCAAACTCATGACGCCAATCTATAATCTTAAATTCGCCGCTATCACTGATTACAATGTTGTCAAATTGTAGATCACCGTGTAGGAATCCAGGACGAGTTACTTGAGCAAAGTATTCCCAATCTATTTTGTCAAGATAGTAAGTATAATCTTTAACATCGACTCCATCAACAGTTGTAATAGGTTTTAAATTCGGATACTTTTCTAAAAACTTATTAATACGTGCAAGACTTTTTGTTTTGTAAAATTCAATACTGGCATTGTAAATATCTGCGTCACATGCCTTCCACACGTTGGTTTCTAACCAATTAAGTAATTCACCAAATGCCACTGGGTTATTAAACTCGTAGAGTGTTTTTCCGGGAAAGAAATTATACGCCATATAATTTCCGCTGTGTTTACAGTTGGCCGGAAATACGTGGGGATTTGCCAGCACTTTGTCGTATTTCTTTTTAGCAACTGTAGGATCTAGCCACCACTTAACCACACGATTATTACAAATATATGTAACTTCGTCTTTCTTAGTAAAATCAAACTTTTGACTTTTGCTTAATTCAGTTTGGTATATTGTTGGACTACCAAAGTCTAACCATGTGTTTAATGCAGCAGTATCACTGCCTAATTTAATTATGCCAATGAATTCATTACTATTACTTTGTTCCAAGTCTGTAAAGAATGTAGCATAGTCAGTTATGTACATTAACCCGGTAAACGCTCGCCACGTTGCTGGCGTCGATTTTTTAAATTTAATGTCATGTATAACAAAACTGTTATTTTGATCAAACATGGTATACAGATGAGTATCTTGCTCAGGGACTGTATTAACAAAATAGCAGTCTTTATTTCTAACCTTGTCTACTACTGGCTGATTAAAGTACGTATCGCAAGGCACATACCAAAACTCACTGTTAATTACATCTTTACATTGTAGCAAAGTATAGCCGGTACCGGACTTATCACTAGTCCAATCATTAATTTCTACAAATTCGATATGTCTATCACTATATGCTACTTTACAAAAATCTATAATTTGTTCTTTTAAATAACCAACAGGTATAACAAACCTAGTGTTATGGGGAAAGTTGTCTATAATATGTGCTAGAACTGGTTTATCCTTGTACGGAAGCAGTGCCTTATTAAGATGTTTGGTATAATTTCCCATCCTACTACCTAAGCCGGCGGTGGGAATAATCACAGTTTGTTTATTCATGTTCGTGACTTATTCTTCCATGAGTCCTACCAGCATCATCTTGTAACCGTATAACATCGTCTAACTCAGTAGTACTAGTTTCCATGAATTCTAAATCTGTAGTAGCAATAACTCTATGCACATAACCAGGAGTAACATTGAATACAACCCCAGAAGTTAATTCAATAACATTAAATGTTTCTTCGTATTCTTCTACCTGTTTTGTAGTCATACCAAACTCTAAAAATTGAGTAATATTTAACGGTTCTTTGCTTAGGTGTAAAATACCAGTTCCGCTCAATACATAATTTGTTTCAATTTTATACTCATGTACTTGTAAGCTAGTTCTGTTACCTGCTTTAAATAAAATACGTTTACTAGCATACGGAGTTATAGTACCATCTGCTATCCAAAGTTCGTGTCCCCAGGGTTTTTTAATTGTTTTCATATTTTCACCATTTCTCGGCCTGAGCGTTTATAAATCCATTTGCCTAAACTATTGCTTCCAAATGTGGTTGCTCTTGGATAACATGTTTCTATGGAGTTTAAAAAGTTGTTAAATTCATTATCTAAATCTTCTAAGCTAAATTTCATACTTGTAAAATCTGTTGAAAAGATATTACTATAATAAAAAAATGGTCGTGCTGCACCGTTACCTAGTTCTAATAGGTTTTTGAATTGTTCTTTATCAAATAAATCAACTACTACAAATTCAGCGTGAGACGATCTAAATTTATTCCAAAGTTCTTTAAATTTCTCCTCACCGCCAAATGCATCATGTAATATTTTAATATTAGTATCCATATCCGCGTTGATAAATTTATACATCCTTTTTAATTCAATAGGTTTTTTCATTAAAAACTGTTTTAAATTATTGCCATCCCATGAAGTTTTTAGCATCTTTAACCATTCAATACTTTCTTTATTGAAATCGTAAAATATAAATTTAATATCAGGAGACTTTTCTAACATGTCAAGATATTTAAAACCAGATGCTGGTCCAAAGTATATGTCGCTGCCAATTGTTGGTACGCCAAACTGATATGATTCACTGTTAAAAATCCAAATTTGTGGTTTAGGATTAAACCATCTGTCTATTAATTTTTTTTGATTAGGATTAGTTAGCCCATCTGTATTGTTAGTCTGTAGTGCATTATAAAACAGTTCACTTTCATGTACAGGATACACATAAAGTCGGCAATCTCTCATTTCTTGAGGAAAGTTATCTATTCTAATTCCCTTGGAAAATGCAGCCTTTAGCCATCCCCATCCAGGGTAACTTCTTGTTTTAACGCTAGTGTCATCAGTGCCCTGCATCCAGAACGGAGTATAATTGTCGTGAAAATTTTCTTCTGATCTTGTGTAGTTGGGTAATTCTTCTGTTACCTCTTCCCAATCACCGAATGTTGGACTTCCTAGTTTTTTCCACGATGCTACATTTACAATCATCAGTTGATTGTGAATCTCTACCCATCCATTGCGTTTTTCCGATTCCCAGTCAAGCGTAAATGCCATCAAAAAGAAATCAGGATTGTTGGTTCCGTAGTTATCTAGTACTTCGTAAAATCTGTTAATCCTAATAAAATTTCCTATATTTTGAATTACAACAATATCATATTCATGGCTTTGCTCCATGCACTGATCTATGTTATTAAAATATCGTACAGTACCTTTTAATGTAGAAGAACTCATCCTAAAAGTAAAACTGTACGTCATGTCATACATTTTTTTAAACAATTGAGGATGTTTATTTTTAACATTGTCTTGATCAACAATTGCATACATGATATTTTTATTTCTTAGATATCTTTTATCAATTGTTAACTTAGTAAAAACGGTTTCAGTGGTCATAGTTTAAAAAAATCTTCCGAGTAATGTCCATGCACTATTATATGATATCTAGGTTCGTCACTGTCATTTAATACAATGTGTTCGGTTGCCACATCGATGACCATACCATAGCCTGGGTTGAATGGCACAATGCCTTTGTTTTTGAATACAAACTCACATCCTTTCGGATTATTTATAGCTATGTTTAATGGACTAAAAATTCTACCGGGACCGTCAGTATGAGGCATAATATAGCCGCCCGGGGCCAATCGCATTATACGCACACGATCAAATAATTTATAAGGTAACGACTGTAAAAATCTAGTTAACTTAGGAACACGGTCACATGCGTCGGTCCAGTGATAGTTTGCTTCTTCTAATGTACTAAAACCATACTTAGTGTAATGTTCAGTCTTGTGTTTGTCAATACCGTGTAATGTCAGACTCTGCCACCCCTCGTGCCCGTATCCTTTTTTCTTATCTTGTCCACGATGGTTAAAATAAAGATCATCAACTGATTGACATTCTTTTAATAAAGCAGATGTATCAAAATTAAAGTTGATAGGATAATACACACAATCTGTATCATTAACTGATTCGGAGTATGAGTTATATATACTGTTGGTAAAAGATTTGTTATTATTATAAAATTCTAGTAATTCTTCCGGGAAGTTTTTCATTTTTTAATAACCCTAGCACTTTTAATACTATTAAATTTACTCCACACATCGAGATTCCAAGACTCCTGATCTGTGATAGTGCTGGCACTAATTATTGGATCTTTGTTTAACGCATAACTTTGAAGTTGACCAACTGGAATAAACCCTAATGCCAAATCTCGCAATCGTAATTCGGGGTCGATAAAATCTGAAAAATTATTTGTTGTCCACCACTTATGCAATAAAATACGGGAATTATAAAAAGAGCCTGGACGAAAATTCATATACATTTCAGCAGCAAATCGTTGTTGCGGTCGTATTTGTTTTCTTTTAACGACTTCTACGTCGTCGTCATGACATGCACTTGACCAATGTTTTCCTAAGGTATTATATCCTAAGTATAACCACCCCCATTGGTGTTCTGGTGTAAATAAAATAAAATCTTCCGGATTTAATTGTTCATGTAGATAATCTGATGGAAGTATTTCTTCTAGAGGTTTATTAGGCATAAAGTCAACTAAACAAGTACAAATAGATTTTTCATTATTATCCCAAGTTCGGAAAACAGCTTCAAAATTGTGTATTTGTTCGTTTAATTTTAAAAATGCTTCGTGTAGAAACATATCGTGATTAGGCTCAATTAGTTTTCCTAAGTTAATAAATGCCTCGTGAACATCTTCATTAAAATTTTTCCCAGGCCAGTTCATAGCTAATGGGTCGGTATCTTCTATGGTTAGATAAGCTTCATCCCACCAATTGCTATCTATTTTTTCTTGAACTCGTATAAGGTAAGTTAGATAAGCATCATGTAAATTATCAATTTCTATTTTATCTGCTTCATGTAAGTTTTTTAATTTTATATCGTAGAAGGTATTAATTTTGTTAATGCATAAATTAATTTCAGGAAGATTAATATTTTTCTTAAAATATGCCTCTAGGTAGTCCCCGTATACTTCAAACTCTTCGTGTAGATCGTTAAGCAATCCTGGATTTATTCTAAGATTATCAACATTAACTATGTCTGGTAATTTAACGTCATAATTTCTTGAATTGATAAAATTGATGTTTTCTTGAAATTCTATAAATTGTTGCTGAATTTCTTTAAAACTAAGTATCTTTCTATAATTAAATTTTATTTTATTCTTAACTTTATTATTTTTGTTAATTAATTCAACCCATCGATCAGCAACTGTTGTGGATAATATTCCGTAATATAGTTTTAGTTGTTCTTTAGAATTGCTGTCTTTGCATATAATTTCTAAAACATTACCTTTATTCCAAATATCCATATACTATATTCCTTAGTTGACTAATCTCATTCATTTTCAGCATTCCTTACCGCTTCTAATACTAGACACATTTCTGGGATTGTTTCGTAGGTATCTTCACCTCTTAATTTATCTAGCTGATCTGTTACTTTAACAAACTTCTTAGCGGCTTCTAAATTAAAAGGTTTCTTGAGTTCATGTATAATATGGGTTAATAACTGATCAATATTTGTGCCATATGTTTCATTATGCGTTTTAGCCCAAGATTCTAATTTTCTAACAGTTGCTGCACGATATTGATCAGGTAGTATACTAACATGATAGTGAGGCGGATGCTCTAATAGGTTAATAAAGAAATTATTATGATTAATAAAGTCAGTCTTAGGGTGTTTACGAACAACTCCTATACTAATAAGATGTTTAACTATTTCTGGAAATCGTCCCACGTTCCATGCGCCCACAGTAATGCCAGGACGTACAATAGCATTGTCTAAAGTCATCAAGTCCATGAGATTAGATTCTACTTTATCCCATACAGTGCCGGATCGAATAAGTTCAGCACGTTTACCAATTTCATCAATACTGGGCCAAATTTCTAATTTGCCCCAGTGCCATTGACGCCAATAATCAAGAACATTCTTCTTACCATAGTGTAATACTGATGCATTGGTGTTGTATGACAGTTTAACATCGAATCTTTTCTTTTCAACTAACATTTCTAAAATTTGCCAATGTTCATCCATTAGTAAGGGTTCGCCACCAGCAAAGTAAATCCTGTTAACATGATCAACTTGATTCTTTAAGAAATCAAAATTTGTTTTGTCATCTACCGAATCAATGTTCCAAACCTTTTCTTGATCTGTTAGTCCTAGTTTTTTAGCATCAGGCACCCATGCTGAACTATAACGTGGTCCACAACTACGACATTTAAAATTACAAAGATTACTGAAACGGAAATCCCAGTACTTTAACTCCATAGTAGTACAAGTACCATCTTCTAATGTGATTTCTGGAATCTTTTCCAATACTTCTGGAAAGTCTCGATTATGGTAGAAACGTCCACTTTCGCCTGTTACTCTTTCTCTATCAAAACATTTGCGGCATATCTCCGGTTCTTTGCCTGAAACCATATCTTTGCGTAGGGTTTTCATGTTGTCACTGTTCCATATTTCATCAATAGTTTGATGATTCAAGTCGCCAGCAAAGTAGTTGTGAACCGAGGTTAAGCAACACGGAATAACTTTTCCGTTAGGCTCAAAGTTTAAATGCATCCAGGGTACTGCACATATAGTTTGTTTTGTCATAGTGTATTATATATTAAAAGTTAGGTAGTTGCAAGAAGAATTGTGAATATTTAATCAAAAGAAAACCCGCCCGTGAGTCTATGACATCAGTGGGGCAGGCCGTGTTATTATTTTTTAGCTGGTGCTTTATCTACAGGTGCGGTTACATCTACAGGCTTTTCAATTTTTGGCATAACTTTTGAAGGCTTTTTGCACTCAGTTTTTTCTGCATTGGCTTTATCTTTGCAGTCAACATGTGCCGACTTTGGAACACGAACTTCCATTTTCTTACCATTGGCTGTAACATCTTTTGTTTCTTCTGCGTATGCCATGCTTGTAGTAGCCGCAAGGCATACTGCATAGATAGCAACTAATTGTAATGCTAATAATTTTTTCATTTTTGGTCTCCTTACCGATATTGTATTTACAAAAAAGCCCAGTTTATGCCTGGGCTTTTCTATATGCAGCCATTGCTTTCGCTCTGGCCACTGCTAATCTAACCAGCACATAATCACTAAGATCATCGTTTGGTTGGATTTTATCTGACTTATCTAAATCACGACGACGATAACTTGTTATTAGATCTTCATCGTCAATGGTACTGGAAGGATCGCTCCCTCCAAGTATCAAAGATTTTCTAAGTGGATTACTTCTTAACAGCTTCTGTTTTGGTATCCTTAGCGGCAGGTGCTGGTGTTGCACTTTTAGTGGCATCAGCTTTGGCTACCTCTTTCTTTGCTTTCTTTTCTTCTTTCTTAGCTGGTGTTGCGGCAGCTGGTACTGGAGCACTTGCTGTAGCGGCAGGAGCAGGAGTTGCAGGTGCCTTAGCTGGCTCAGCGGCAAACACAGTAGCGGCGAACAAGGTTGCGATTAAAGTTGCGATTGATTTCATGATAAAGTTTCCTTTTTGGTTAATGTAGAAATTTCTATCCCTACATATATATAACGCGGTAGCCTTACATCTCGTTTACAAGATTTGGCAATTCTGGTCTTAAATTACAAAATTCACACTCTATATCGCCGCACTTATCCTCTAACCAGATGTTACAAGGTTGGCAATAATAACAATCATACTCATCCGAGTAATTTTTTGGTGCTTGACAGCAGAATGTATTTAGGTCCATAGAGAATCACGAGCCTTAATTAAACGGATCATCATGGCTTCATCTTCTGCTTCATAAGCCGCTTCAATTTCTTGTAGTAATGCATGAGACTTATCGCTCATGGCTTCAAGTTCGGGACTCTTCTCACCGCTAAAACGTAGCTTGCCGCCATTGGCTATTCTGCTTGCTTCACAGTACTCTGTCCAGCCACTGGCATCATATGGATCAGGACGATTGCGATAAGTCACTGTCCACCAAGTGTAAAGCTCTTTAATTTCTTTTGCACGTTCTGCTTGACCAGTGGGCTTGCCATAGTTGGGATCAGTTTCTTCCACGCCCCAGTCTGTGCCCATTGTCAGGCTTGAGGCCCAATCCAAGTGGTCGAGGCCCGCCTGTGGCGAACGCCAGGTTCTCCATCGAAACCATCCACTGGCCCAAAATGGAGGATCGTATTTGGCTCTTGCATCTTTGTCTCCCCAAGCAATGTGACTCCATGCTGATTCTATCTCGACAAAATCCACAAGCTCGTTAAAAAGGCAAGGAAGGAAACGGTTGCCCACATCAGACCAGTTACCCGGCTTGATATCTCGGGGATGAGCAGTAAGGGCATGAGTGCGACTAACCCAACGGTTATTAATATAGTACTTAATATCATA